>Ga0224496_10000010_pt1 | contig 200945 bp, 231 predicted proteins | sample SF_Jul11_sed_USG_2_FD_168127 | JGI IMG/M metagenome (GOLD analysis project Ga0224496, IMG submission 168127) | Sediment microbial communities from San Francisco Bay, California, United States - SF_Jul11_sed_USGS_8_1 | ecosystem: Environmental > Aquatic > Marine > Sediment | place: USA...
GATAAAAAAACTCGTCTTTTAGTAGATTCGTTGGACCGGTCGTCTAGTTTGGTTTGGATGACGCACTCACACTGCGTAAGGAAATTATTTCCCGCAATGGTCGTGGGTTCAAATCCCATCCGGTCCATGCACTCCACTGTATGGAACCCTCAAATTTCGGGTTTCAATGGGGGTATTTTTTGTATATCTCACAGGATGACTCTTCACAATTATCATTTTTCTTCTGAAAGTAGTTAAGTTACAACTTTCTAAAATCTTTATCGAATCAAAATTCAAAAAGACGCCATGGTTCAACACAAAATGAAGGCGAACCCGACCGTGTCACACACTAATCACTATCGAATCCTAGAAAATAACGCAGAAAGCCATTGGAGTGCTTTCAAACTACTATCAATTTTTTTCAGATTCCAATGTCATATTATTCAAAATAAAATTAGACAAAATCATACTACAGGCATACCTAGTCTAGGAAATAAACGAAATCTACAGTTCAAATTTGATTGGGAGTACAACATGTATGGGGATATAGTAAGCAGGTGATTAAGATACCCACGTGGAATTAATTAGATCATAATTCTCAACAGTATAGCATCTTAGAACATCTTGTTTTATTGTTTTATTCCATATCCTATCAATACAGAATAACATCCTAGTCCACATTGCTCACATATTGGTTTCATAGAATCTTTTTCTGCACTTTCAATGCAGAATGGGAGTTTTTCTCGACCTTTATGATCAACTGAGAGAATCGCCCATGTAGGGCAATCAATGGGGGTTGTCCCTTTTCCGCCCCATCTTCTCTTCATTATTTCCAGATGGTGTTCTGGATTTACGATGTAATCTTTGTAATCATTTGATTTTAGTTCAAGCAATCTATCGACTACTTTATCTCGTTCTTTTCCAAACGGCATCCATAATGGATCATTTTTCATAAATGGGGGTATGAAACTGAAACCCAATTTTGTTGGAATAATCCTTCCAATCATCAATTACATTTTCTATGGTTTTGTATCTTTTAGAGTTGATAGTCATAGTTATCCAGATGTCTTTCCATGCTTTTTTTCCATTTGATTGAACATAGTCAATAACATTCTTCCGAGTGCTCTCCCATGCGTTATCCCCACAAATTTGATTGTGAGTTTCTTTGTCACCATCAATTGAAATCCAATAAAAGTAGATGTCTTTGAGATATGGAATTGGGTATGTTCCATTTGTAACAACACATGCCTTTTTTGGAAACTCCTTTACAAACAACTCTACAACATCCTTTCTCATCAGAGGCTCACCTCCCACAAGAGTCGCCATAAAGACATGATTTTTCTTAAATTTCTCATCAATGATGCTTTTCCATTGCTCCAGAGTCAGATCTTGTTCTTCCTTTCTGTTCAGCCATCAGTAACAATGCTCACAGTGTAAATTGCATACGTTTGATGATATCGGCAGACCCCTAAAACGGACTATGCTTGTTAAACAGTTTGTAACCTGCAAACTTGGCAGTATTTACAAAATTATAATCGTGCACATTATTGTAGATGCGATTTTCTTTGAGATGTATGAAGGAACAAGTGAAGGTTTTATCCATGGGGTTAGGACAGGGCGGCGAAAATTAACGTACCCGAAAGAGTTCCTGAAAAGATTCCAGAAAAGGATACTGAACAAATTGGTTTTAATAAACAGCAAATAAAAATTGATATCTTAAAACAATTTATTCATGAAGGAGAAAGTTTCCATAATGACCCAGGAGTAGGAGAACCATCATTCATGAATAGGGCGTTAGACTTATTGCTATCTGTGTCTAGAAATCTGTTATCGCCCATGAACATATTTGTCAGTCTGTACCATCCATCATCAATTCGTGTAAATTTCCAGAATGAACCAGAATGATTCCCACCGTTATTCATGACGGTGACGTCTAGAAATCTGTTATCGCCCATGAACATATTTGTCAGTTTGTACCATCCAGCACCCATTCGTGTAAATTTCCAGAATGAACCAGAATGATTCCCACCGTTATTCATGACGGTGACGTCTAGAAATCTGTTATCGCCCAATAACTTATTTGTCAGTCTGTACCATCCAGCACCAATTTTTGGATCATCATAAAGCCAATCTCCATCCAGATATTTTTGTTGTTGTACAGAACCACTAACAAATTGCTGAATAGCATCTTTTACCCTTAACCAATTTTTTAGTGTTGCCTCAAGACCAAGATTCATCATAAATAGTGAACCCTTGGATATACTATCAGTAAATTCCCTCTCCATGTGTGCAATATCAGAACTTATTGAATCACACACCCCACGAATGTTTTTGATTGCATGTTCTATATTACTGGGACTGGGTTTAAGTACAACCCACTCCTTACCGGCAGATGTCTGATGGTACTCCGCATCTACCTGTTGGTTTACTTCACTGAACTGAGTTATTTGGGTTGCTAAATCTACTGTTTGTTTCTGCAGGGTATTCAGATCCTCTTTAATGGTGGCCATTACTTGGGTAAACTGAGCCTGTATTGTTGCATCTGTATTACCCTTTTGTAGTTCGTCTACGGCATTTTGGAGTATGTTGAAGTTGGTTGTGACATCCTTATCAATAAAACTGTTTATTGTCTTGCAAAGAGTAATTAGACCTGGAAATGTGGTACTTTTCCATGTTTTGCATACATTGACCAAATTCTGATAGTTAGGCATAGTGCGATACACAAAGTACTCTCCACCCCTTTGCCCTGCCAAAACAAGAAATACACGTTTATTAATTTTTGTCCAAAATTCAGTCGGGATTTGAAAGAGAGCAACGGTATTTCCAGGACCTAAATTAACGGAGTTCATTCATCATCATGCCCATTATTCTAATTGTACACGGTACTTCCTGCAAATTCCATAGTAATCTTGGTTAATTTTGTCAAGTCAAGTCCAGTGTTTTTCTTTTCATCTATTTTTATAGTCCATTCTGTAAACGGTGTTGGCTTAAAATAAGCAAAAGAGACTATGTCATCCACCTTACCGTCAGTTAGGATACGACCATGTGTTTTATCGTCAAACTGAAAATAGTGACCTTGCGTATCTGAAATTATTTCATACTGGAATCCACGTGAAAGTGGTTTACTGGTAAATAGATACTCTTTCCCATTTAAACGATCCCGATAATTCCCAGAAGTGCTGATGTCAATGGAAATCATTTGTCCTTCTTTTTCAGGTTTTGCACCTTCCAACCATACTCGTACAGTGGTTAGACGCACACGATCATTTCCAACAAATTGGTTTGCATTAAGAGGCAAAGTCCATGTAGCTTCTCCCTTTACCTGAAGATTTTTGATTATGTCCTCTGATGTTACATGAAAAAATCTAGTAGGCATAGTTTGTGGTTTTTTATTTGAAAAATTTTCCAAAGCACCTTTTTTGTCTAAATCTATTTTTGTCAAGACATTTAGATCTTTATTGATTTCACCTACTTTATCTATGATTTGTGGATGTACCTTGGATTCCATCAAAGCCCAGTAAAAAAATGATGCTTGATAGTTTTTTAATGCTGAAAACAAAGAACCCTTTACATCCAGATAACGTCTAAAGAGCTGTTGCATCATTGCAACCATTGGCTTTTCTCCAACCTTGAGAGACTCCACCAGTTCCTCTGATTGTTTTTCTTGTTGTTCTTCAAAGTGTTGTTGCAAATCAGTATTTTGCTGAGAACGATAACAATCTCAAAAATATTTCAAAAATATTTTACGTGGGATCTCCTGTGTTTGGTGCACCTAAAATGTTAGCTGCTGTGAGATTTGGTCAAGAAAGTCCAATAGGATGGTTGCGTAAAATATGGGTTGGCCCCAAGCCTGAAACAATAGTCAAAGTTGTGAGGAACATGCCAGGATTATATCAACTACTGCCAACTTCAGATTACAAATTAGATTTCTATGAAGAAGACGAGGTGATTGATAATGACAAGGCATATGACGGACTAAACAGTGAAATAGTAAAAAATACAAAAAAATTTCATGATAACATTAAAGAAAAATTATTTGTTCAACAAAAAAATGGAACATTACAGTTTAGATTCAAAGATAAGGCGTATTTTGTCCTAGGAAATAATTTGGATACAATTAATAAAATTGTAGTCAAAGGGGGAAAATTTAAACGATTTACTAAACAAAACAATGGTGATGGAACTGTCCCCATATATGGGCTAGAGGAATTGGTTCAAAAGGAACACAGAAAAATAATAATTGGGAAAAATTCTGAACATCTTAAGCTGATACAAAATGATGAAACATTCGAGTTTATTCTTAAAAAAATAAATACGGATTGAATTTTACTTTTATACTATAATCAACTCATCCTAAAACTCTCCAATACATCATAATTGACGCAATGTTAACAAACGCAAGATAATTCTCTGCTATTCTTTCATATCTGATTCTAATTCTATGGAATCCATTCTTCAACCAAGCAAAGAACCTTTCTACAACGTAACGAGTCTTGTTGTAATTTGCATGGTGGACTGTTTTTGTTTTGAAATTTCTATGTGGAGTGTATGGTGTAATGTATCTGTCTTCCAAATAATCTCTAATGGTTTTGGATAAGGGTTACGATGCAGAACTAGTTCATCAGATGATTCGTAATGAAAACACAATCTACATGATTCCTACAAAAAACAAAAGTTGCTTGATCAGTAGAACTAAAGGTAGATACAGAAAAATAATGAGAAGAGAATTTGATGAATTATTGTATCATCAGAGAAATAAAACTGAGACAATCTTTTCTGTAACAAAGAGAAAGTTTGGTTCTGAGATAAAACCATACAATGATTCTATGAAAGAAAAAGAGTTACTATATCGTGTGTTATCTTACAACTGTCACAGAATGTGTGTAATTTCTGCTTTATTATGGATGATTTCTAAGTAGCCATTATAAGATCTATTTATGATGGCGTAATAATGAAATTGTATCTCGAAATTTTATTACCGAATAATTTTAATAATAAATGTTATTTTCTTATAATTATGACTTATGAATATTTTGCAACATCTGTACACTGTATTGATGGAAGAATTCAACTTGCATTGGCAGAATGGGCTCAAAGGGAGGGGAATCTGCCAGGGACGGTTAAACATCTCGATTCGATTACAAGGCCTGGTGTAAATAAGATAGTTTCAGAAAATACAAACATTGAATCAATCAAAATGGCTGTATGTATATCCATTGACGGCCACAACTCAGAAGCAGTTCTAGTATCCGGACATCATGATTGTGCTGGCAACACTGATGATGCTGGTGAAAAAGTATCTGATAGTGTCCAAAAGGACCAGATCAGAAAAGCAGTTGAAGTTATTTCTTCATGGAAGACGCCTAATGGGAAATCGCTTTCAGATTTAAAAGTTATTGGTCTCTGGGTAGCCCCTAACAGTGAAGGTAAATGGATAGCAAATACTGTTTAATTACAAATTGAGTGATTGATATACAGATTATTTTACAACTATCTTTTTTGCAGAATCTGTCAAAAATTCTATTTAATGATTGAATTATATATTGATAGTTTCTCCATATTTTCAAAAAAGTTTCGGACATTGCCTAAAAAATTCCAAATGGATAATTTCTTAAACTGAATTAATAGTCATCAATACCGAATTGATAAAAAATATCAGAAGAACCTTAACATTCACAATTATTTTTCCAACATCATTGTCTTACTGAATAAAATAAAACATAATATAATGTGCATAAACAAACAATGGCAAATTTTTTGTTTATATATTGAACTGGATTTTAGTGATTTTAAAAATTCCACAGGTCACATTACGATTTATCATCACTGGTAATTTCATCTCCGACATAGATGTATGCAAAAAGTTCTTGATTTTCTGTAACACTATTGTTTGACGTAGAATTTAGCTGCACTATAACATCACACATTCCATGTACTTGTTGTACATCTGACACAATTGGAATATTTTTTAGTTAATTGATAATGGAGTTTATTTTTACATCATCACAAGTCAACAGTACAAAGGAAGGATAAGAATCAGACAACAAGCAGTAATTATATTGTGACAAAATAATTAAGAGATTTGATAAAACTGCCAGTCTGCATTTGTAAGCTGCAAGTATATCTTTGACATTCTAGTTTTTAATTAGATTGGCATAATGTCACAATCCAATAGAATTTCTACGGAATTTTTATTTATGATCTTTACCATATTACTATCTCATGACAAGAAACATAATTACTTGTTTAGAATTATGCGTGGCCAGTTACGTCATCAGAATATCTTCAAAAAAAACATGAATCCACACAAAGACCGGAGGAAATAGTTGAATTGTCTGGCAAGAAGACATATCAATTAAACATACGTCTTGATCATGAAAATTTTACTTTATTAAACCAAATTTCAAAGGATGCAAAACAAAGTCCAAGTACTGTAGGCTCACAAATCATATCACAATGGATTGAATTTTACTATTACAAGATACACAGAGGAGATGTTATTTTTTCCAGACAGATTCTGAGAAAAATTATCGACATTTTGGACAAATCCAAGATTGACAAGATTTCTGAATTTATGGCCAGACACATCATTAAGGAGATAAGATTGCAGAAAGGAGATGTGACATATTCTGTTTTGGCAGAACACATTCTAAAATGGAACAAGGGAAACCACTTGCAACTAAATAGAATTAGGCAAAACAACAATCACAATGACTACTCAGATGTGTTTATCTCCAAACACAATCTAGGGTTTAACTGGTCTGAACTAGAATGCAAAACATACACAAGAGCCTTTGAGCTGATTGGACAAACCATAATCTCCAGTGAATATGACGAGGACATGTTTTGCATCAAGGTGATAAGCCGAGATGATGTGCAATAACATGCATCTTATATTTTTGAAAAAAACTAGTAACAAATGCTAGCATTTGTAGCAAAAGTAACTAGGGTGGTTATATGCAATTGGTACCATATCATGTTACATGACAAACTCACTAGAGAAAAACAACAAAATAAATTCTAAAATAAATAAAACAGAAAAATTACAACTGCCATTACAAAACACATGTCTATGTCAAAATAAAATACCAAAACTTGTGACAACAGTTGAAGATAGTGAGATTGTCTGCAGGAATTGCGGAGTGGTGTTTGGGTTTGATGAGGGTGACAACAGCAACACCATTCCATACCAACATATTACAAAATCTAGAATCAATTTATATCAAAAAAGACAAAAGGGTGGAAATCCACATGATGTAAAAAACATAACACATGTTTCCAATCTAAGACTGGAGAAAAATAATAATTCTGACATCATTCCATTTGCAGATATTTGTGACAAGCTAAAATTATCTGATGCCACTTCTGAGAATTGTTGGAAGTCATATTGTATACTGAAAAGACAGACAAGCAAATTTACCCGAGCAAAGGCGATGTGTCTTGCCATTTATCAGACCTGCATGGACAGCTGTATTCCATTTGATGAGGATAAAATCAGGGTCACCAGACCTCCAGATGTTTGAAACGATATTAGCGCAATAGTCAATGCACCTGGACCCGAAAGCAATGGAAAAAATACAATCCCAATCCAAATACCAAATTCCATCTCAGAAAATATCTTGGGCATCACCTGAAAGACCAACGATACTCCCTGGTCAGGCTCCATTCCAAATGAAAATAGAATTGAAAAGATCATAAATCCTGATGTAAATGATATGAGTACATCTGCAAGAAGAATGATGGATGATGAACGTGGAAGAGAATATTTCTTTCCAAGATAAGAGCCATAGGCAACTAGAGTACCAAACCCAATGGATAAAGAAAAGAACACCTGTCCAAATACCGAAGTCCATATCTTTGTATCAGAAAATCTTGTAAAATCAGGACTCAGATAATACGCTATGCCATTCTCAGATCCTGGAAGCGTTATGGCATAAATTGTCAGAGGAACTATCAGTGCAATCAAAATAGTCACACCATACTTGTTTATCTTTTCAACCCCGCCAGTGATTCCCCGATTGATTATCACATAATTGATTGCAAGAACTGCAAAAAATGACACGAGGGAAAAATGAATTTGTGTAATCCCGAAACGTTGATGCAGGAAATATTATGCTCATCACCAAAAAGGATAGTATCCAACCCAAAATCACAAGATAATAGCTAAGAACTATTGTTGCTACAGCTACGGTGAATATTCCAATCCACTTGAATTTTTTATGGATATTTGCAAGGCTTCCAATAATTGACGTATTGTAGTATCTTCCGACTGCTAATTCCAACAGCATGAATGCCAGACCAAAGCTAACCATGACTAAAAGGTATGGTACAAGAAATGCACCACCGCCGTTTGTACCAACAAGGTATGGGAATCACCAGATGTTTCCTATTCCTACTGCAGAACCAATAGCTGCAAACAAGAATCCATAATATGACTGCCAGTGTTCCCTTCTCATGGTATCATCACAGTTACTGTTCGTTTATAATTTGAACAATAATCTTGATGTCATGGTTCTCCCTTAGTGATGAGAACTGGACATTTTGCATGCCCTACCACTCCACTTGCAACGCTTCCCAAAACAATTTTTCTAAAGCCTGTCCTTCCATGGGACCCCATGACAACCAAGTCAATGTTGTGGCCATCCGCATAATTTACTATTGCATCTGAAGATGAAGGATTGTGAACTATTTTTATAGAAAATGATACATGTTTGGCCTTTGCCCTGTCTTTAAGTTTTTCAAGCATTATAGTAGCAGCAGATTCCTCCTCATCTTGAATTTCCTGCATACGTTCCAGAGACATCCCAGCAGAATCAGATATCTTTGATTGTATTACGGTCATGACTGTTAATTCTGATTCAAATTTTTCTGCAATTTCTAATGCCTTGTCATATGCTTTTTCAGAGTATCTAGAACCGTCAAAGGGCACAAGTATTTTTTTCAATGTAACTGATTTTGTTTTTCTGAATTTATATCCATGGATGATTTTTCAAGTTGAATGCTCTTTGAGCCACTTGCCAACCTCTGGCCATAGTTTTTTGTGTGCGGTTTTACTAATGCATAATCCAACATGACCTGTTGGAAATTCTATTGTTTGTTTGTCAGTGCTTGCAACTACATCTGTAATGGTTCTACTAGATTCGGCTGAAACAAGATCATCATTTGTTCCAACTATGTTCAATACGGGCATTGTGATATTCTTCAGATCAACAAGAGTATCACCTAGTATCATTTTGTTTTGGATCAGTAGATTTTTTTTATAAATATCATCTATGATCTGCTCAAATGTTTTTCCAATAATTGGAACGCTGTCATAAAGCCAGGATTCCACTGCAAAAAACTGCGTTATTTCTTTTGTACTTCTAGGCTGGCTAAAGTAAAATTGGTATTTCAAGATTGCCTCCAATGGATTGCGAAGTATGAATGCAATGTTTAGAAAAGATGATGGCACATTTCCAAAAGTATCTACAAATTTTTTGACATCCAGATCTTTAATCCATGATTCTAACACGGTAGCTGGTTTTCCAAAATCTACTGGAGTTGCATGTAAAATCAAGTTTTTTACATCTTTAGGGTGCATTGCAGAATAAATCAAAGATAAAATTCCACCCCAACAATATCCAAACAGAGTAACATTTCTAGAACCTGTAACTTCTTCTACCTTGTCAACTGCATTTTCAAGATAGTCATGAGCATAACTTGCAAGCGGCATGTTTTCGTCCTTAATAGTTGGCAATCTCCAGTCTGTAGCATAGACATCAAATCCAAGCTGTTGAAAATGTCTAATTATGCTGGTCTCTGGAAGTAGATCCAAAATATAGTGTCTGTTGATTAAAGAGCCTACAACAAGGATAGGTGTTTTGAATTTTTGAGGTGAATCTGTTTTGTAGTGATGAACCTCAAATTTTCCCTTCATCGGAATTATTTCAGACGGTGTTCGATTAATTGTGTCTCGTATAGGCTCTATCAGATTATCATAATAGCCAATCATGGTTTCAAGATATTTGTATAATAAATCATGATGGCCAACTGATGCAAATTCTGCAAATGAACCTACAAGAGATGATAGTGATTTTGAAAATTTTTTTTGTTCTAAATTGCTACGTAGTTCAGCATCAAAAGTAGATCTAATCTTATCTTGAATCTTTTTACCTGTAGACTCTTGTAAATTATTAGCAGATTCAATTGCTCGTAACCATGAATTAAAAAGAATCAGACCATACCTTGATTGAAAGTCAAATGATTTTATTGCAAAATTAGTGTAAACAGATAACGGATTATCGGCGTTCTTTGAGTCTTTCAATCCACCATATCCTTGTAAATTGGCATATATTGTTATTTTTCAATACCATAGTTAACTCTCTTTTAATAGTCTAATTACATCAAAATCATGAGTATCAAATTGCAAGAACTATCAAAAACATCATGGCATTCTTTATCTGTCCAAAAAGTTGCAGAGATACTCCAGACTGATCCTATACAAGGCTTGGACTTGAATGAGGCAAATAATCGCTTGCAAAAGTTTGGAGAAAACACATTATCTGTAAAAAGAGAACAAAGTCCAGCGATTTCATTTCTTTTGCAATTCAAGCAACCGCTAGTTTTGATTCTCATAATAGCTGGTTCCATAACTGCAATGCTGCAGGAATTAGTTGATACGGGCGTAATTTTTGGTGTAGTTGTAGCCAATGCAGTAATTGGTTTTATTCAGGAACACAAAGCAGGCAAGGCAATTCAGGCTCTTGCACAGATTGTAAAAAGCGAAAATGTTGTTGTTAGAAACGGTGAAAAAACCAGGTTATTCTCAAAAGAAATCGTTCCAGGAGATGTGGTACAGCTTCGTTCCGGAGACAAAATTCCAGCTGATATGCGTCTACACCATACAAAAGATTTGAGAATTGATGAATCAATCTTAACTGGCGAATCAATATCTGTCAAAAAACAGATCGAAGTTTTTCCATCAGACACGGACCTTGCAGAGCGTAAAAACATGGCATATGGTGGAACTTTGGTTACCAATGGTTATGGGATTGGAATAGTTGTCCTAACGGGGGATGACACTGAAACAGGCAAAATATCACAAACTATGTTCAAAGCAGAGGAACTTGAGACCCCTTTAACTAAAAGAATATCTTATTTTAGCAAAAAACTTCTTTTTGTAATTCTCGGTTTATCTCTTCTTACATTCATTTTTGGAATTTTGTTCACGCAAAGAACAATGACTGAATTATTCATGGAAATAGTTGCCCTTTCAGTTGCAGTAATTCCAGAGGGATTACCAGCTGCCATTACCATAACCCTTGCTATAGGTGTAGGATATATGGCCAAAAGAAATGCAATAATAAGAAAACTTCCTGCAGTGGAAACTCTTGGCAGTACCACAATAATATGCTCGGACAAGACAGGAACTATAACTGAGAACCAGATGACTGTGAGCGAAATCTATGCAGGTGGAAAAATTTTTGACGTATCTGGAACTGGATTTCAACCAACAGGTGAAATTAAACATGATCAGAACAGCATCAATCTTAACGAACATCAAACACTGAAAGAGTGTCTCATTGCAGGACTGTTGTGCAATGATTCGGATTTAATTCAAAAAGAAAATCATTGGGAGACAAAAGGGGATCCTACCGAAGTTGCATTAATCACGGCAGCTCACAAAGTAAACCTCAAACAAACTTTAGCAGAGTCAATTTATAGAATTGACGAGATTCCATTTGAGTCACATCTTCAGTTTATGGCTACATTGCATGATAATGCAGGGGATAAAATAGTCTATGTGAAAGGCTCTGTTGAAAAAATTCTTGCTATGTCCTCATATCAAATAAATGATCATGTAGGACGTGAAAATATTACAGAGATTAATATTTCAAAATTAAATGAAATTGCAGACAGTATGGCATCAAAAGGCCTGCGAGTGTTGGCTTTTGCCAAAAAGAAAATATCAAATGAAAATCATAAAATTGAAATTTCTGATGTGAATAGCAAATTAATTTTTCTAGGCTTTCAAGCCATGCTGGATCCTCCAAGACCCGAAGTTATTGATGCAATCAGAGAATGTCAAAATGCCGGAATACGTGTCAAAATGATAACCGGTGATAACCTAAAGACAGCAATCAGTATAGGTAGGCAGATTGGCCTGAACCAATTGTCTCAAGAAAATCGGTGCAATGTAACCGCAATTACGGGAAAGGAATTAGAGCAATATTCGGGGAAGGATTTGGTTGAGATTATCAATAAAACGGATGTGTTTGCAAGGGTTTTACCTGAACGAAAATTTTCCATAGTAAAGGCACTTCAATCCAAAGGCAACATTGTTGCCATGACTGGAGACGGCGTTAATGACGCACCTGCTCTAAAACAAGCTGATGTAGGAATTGCAATGGGGATTACAGGTACGGAGGTTGCAAAAGAGGCATCGGATGTGATTTTAACTGATGATAACTTTGCATCAATCAAGGCAGCAGTAGAAGAAGGAAGACGAATACTTGACACTTTGATTAAATTCATCACATGGACACTTCCTACAAGTTTTGGAGAGGGTTTAGTCATATTGACATCTATCTTTTTGGGTCTGCTCATGCCGATTCTACCCGTCCAAATTTTATGGATTAATATGACTACGGTACTTGCATTGGGAACGATGCTCATTTTTGAGCCAAAAGAGTCTGATGTGATGAAACGCCCTCCAAGACGACCCAACTCCCCAATTCTCACAAAGGATCTGGCAATACAGATAATCATTGTCAGCACATGCATTCTGATTTCTGTTTATGGCTTGTTTGAGTGGTCAGTAGATGAAGGCAACACCATTGAAGAGTCGAGGACGATTGCAGTAAACACAATTGTTATGATCGAGATATTTTACCTGTTCAACTGTAGGTCACTGACCAAATCAGTTTTTAAAATGGGATTTTTTTCAAACAAGTTGATTTTTCTTGGAGTCATAGTTATGATTTTGTTACAGGTTGCTTTTACATATGCTCCTATCATGAATAATATTTTTCAGAGTAACCCTATTGGAATTGAGTCTTGGTTGAAGATAGCAGGAGTATCCATAATCATTTTTCTAATAATTGAAACAAAAAAATTTGTTAGCAATAAACTTGAGATTAAAACACAAAATAATAACTTACAGTTAGATAATGATGTTGCAACAAAAAAAGTGTCCATGTAAATGTGGTTGTACTAAAACAATCTCAAATGTGTATTATGATCTTTGTATCTTTTGTACACTTGGAACGCATAAATCTCAATAAAATAACATATTGGAGATTATGTATAATTTATTGTCATGATTAATTACACGCTTAAAACTAATACAATCCTTTATCATTTTAACAAAATTAGTATGAAATACCATTATGAAAAATAATAGATGGCTGTAAGGTTACTACGGTCGGGAAGAAACCTCCAACCTATCTACTGAATTAAGATGTGAGAGTTTGGCATTAAAGCATCACGTAGAAATTGTTCATCTTGAATTTGGATTTTGTTGGACAAAACTGGACAATCTTGGACCACATTGGACATAATTTGACATACTTGGACATTTGAAGCTAAAATTGGACAATGTCCAGAAATGTCTACCGGTAGAGGCTTGAGAAGGCTGGATTTTTCCGGTATCAATTCGAGAAAATTATTATCTTTCCGGTATTGTTTTCTATCTTTCCGGTAGAGTATTCCGAGATTACCGGATTGATAACTGTCTTTCCGTGGAATCAAAATGATTTTTCCGGAATTATATTGTATTTTACCGGATTGATATTCCGATAAATTTCTAATCTACCGGAAAGATGCCGGAAAAACCAAGCCTCTACCGGAACTACAATGCTAGTTGCACTTAGCGTTGCGCCGATGATGACTGCCACTGTCCAGTCAAATCCAAACAAACTGGATACATAGTATCCTAATCCCAAAGGAACCACAACACCCATGATTCCAACAATTGCAGACCGGTACCCTGCTTTTACTAAACCATGAAATGTAAAGTGAAGCCCTGCTGAAAACAAAATGATAATTCCGGAAATCTGCCAAAGAGACAGCATGACTTCATTTAGATTCACTATGGGCTTTTCAAAGAAAGGGATGATGCCCCCTAGTGCAAATGGTCCTAACAATACACCGGCCAAAACAAACCCGACAATTTCTGAAATTTTGAAATGCTTGCAGATTTTGCCAAACAGCATGGCAGGTAAAACCATGAACAGTATTCCAATCATTGTCGGTATGACATCAAATTCGGTAACCATGATCTTCAATGAAATAGTGTCTTAATAAAAAAAGTAATCCCTGATTCTACAAATAGAAATTTGTATAAATCCTAGAATTATTCTCATAAATGATATAGACTTTCAACCCTTAGAAAAGCAAGAGTAATACTGGATAAGAAAATGTTGTACTGCTATTGATGCATTATGGAGAAAAGTAGATGAACAGAGTGATTTTTTCATTTTAATGAAGAAAGGATTGAGAATTAGTCTTCTGATTCCTCATATTCTTCATCTTGTTCATAGCCTTCTTTGAGTTCAAGCTGATGTCCCTCCTCTTTCATTTCTTCATGGTCTAATTTCTTCAACTCTTTTTCTGATTCTTCAGACATGTTGTATCATACATGATATGACATATTAGCAAAGTCATAATTTTCAAGTTTGACATTCTTATTTTAGTCATAATTAGTTTGAATTTAGATGAATAGCAATGACACTTGATGATGAAACAAAACAACATTTGGAGAAGTTACTTGACAGAGCACTAGAGTCATTTGATGGACTTTGTGCCAGATGGGATGAATTGAGACCACATCGACAGTACAACATTAATAATTCTGAGTATTTACATCTGGGCTATCTCTTTGGCAGCATTGAGGAGGATTTTATTTCTTGGTTTTACTCCAAACATGGAAGGTCCATGAACGATGAAGAATATCGTGAATATTGGCTTGTCTGCAGAAAACAAATCAGAAAAATGCATGAAAAGTTTGACAGGTTTTATTTTCAAGAATAGTTATCATAAGATGTCTAACCTACCACTTGCATAAGAAATTACAAAAGTTGCAGATAGGAACACAAACAATCAACCATTTTGAAATACTTCTATTTTTTAATTCATTCGATCTTTTCAAATGCTGTTTATCTATCTAAATTTCCCACACCGCTATCTACAGATACCTGCTCATAATTATTGGTATGACAGTTTGGGCACGTTCCTCTTGAAAATTTGTCATTGTATACGGTTCCACAGTCAACGCGCACTCTCAAATCTTTTACATCTGTCATATCACTTATCTAATGTCATGCAAACTTAAGCGTTTAAAGTCACTCAAGATAACTCAGAAAGATCTGGAATACTAGATAAATGAAATAAAGAAGACAAAACATCCATTTTAAATTATCATGAATGATTTTATTGGAATTCTTTTTTAAGATGATGAACACTAAAAAATCATGGAATCCTCAGAAATCATTTCCGAAATAGAAGAACTTGTAAAGTCTCAGTCAAGTGGAAATTACTCAAAATGGATGATAGGTAGAACAAATGATTCTGAAAACAGTAAAACCAAACGCGGAGAACCAAATAGTTGGAGGGATTGGGATGCCAACTCCAAAGATGATGCAGATAAAGTAGAATCTTATTTTCTAGATAAAGGAATGAGGCAAGATTCAGAAAGTTATGGGAGTGCAGATTTTGTATATGTCTTCTATATAGGATCCCCTCAGGAGAACATCTGAAACTCCTGTCAAAGGATTATTCTATTAATTACACTTTCGAGAAATGATTTGTCAAGAATAATTGGTTCAATCATATTGATTAAAAATCAGAAAAGATAAGAAAATGAGCTTGGAATATGTCATTATGATAGGTATTGTATTGAGTGGGAAAACCACTTATGTCAAAGCAAATTTTACTCATGAGGAAATACGACTGTATTATTTTGACAACGACAGAAAAAAGGAGATGAATTACATTGAACAATGCCTCAAGAAAGGTAAAACCATAGTTGTTGATGATACAAATCTTACAAAAGACATTCGAAAAACGCATATCGAATGGCAAAAAAATACAATGCCAAAATGATTGGAATTTTTATGAATACCTCATCAGGAATTATTGAACAAAGAAGAACAAGGAGACGTGATTCCTTTCCATTGACTGCAATAAACAAACAACTAAAAGAATTTGAAACGCCCAACAAAGATGAGGGTTTTGACACATTGATAATTCATAAAAACTATGAACTTCCAATAGAGTCTAATCTTAACACCTATGCTGTTTTGTGAAAAATGCAAAAAATATTGGAAATTTTGTCATGTCTTTTTTAAAAGATCAATCCCAATCCAGATATACCACTGCAATAGTTTTGAAAGTCTTGCCTGTAACCATGAAAACAAGAAACTTGATAAACTTCATTTTCTTTGCACCAGCAGATATTAGAATGAAATCGCCTATAACTGGAATCCAAGATGCAAAAAATACTGTACTCCAGCCAAATTTTTCAAGTAGTTTGCTGTCTCTGTTTTTCTGCTTAGCCTCCTTTTGATCTTTCTTTTTCTTGAATTTTGTAATCAGTGTGTTTCCACCAACCCCAATAAAATAATTCAACATTCCCCCGATTGCAGAGCCCAAAACTAATGCTATCCCAACTAGAATTTGATTTTCTCCACCTAGCAGTAAAGCTGAAGTCAGAATTTCAGTAGGTAAAGGTATTGCAGTAGATGACAAAAAAGAATTTAGAAATAGTCCAATTATCCCATAAACCTGAAATGTGTTATTGGATAAAACATTCTGAATCTGTTGATAAATTTGCATAAATAATTCAAAACTCATACATTTCTTTACTTTTCTATGTATAATGACATTTATTCATAATTAGTCCTATGGTTGGAAGTTAATTGCATCAGTGATTGTTTTGAGAAAGAATCAATTTCAAATCAAAAAATGAAATTAAAAAAGATTAGATTCGCTGATTTTTTTAATAAAACAGATTCATCAAAAAAAATTACACGTGGGTATGATAAACACATCACTAACTATATCCCCTATCATGTTGTGCTCCTGATCAAATTTGAACCAGATCATTTCCATAAGAAAACTTTTTCAAGATGAACCACATTTACAAAACATAGAAAGAATAATGATGGCTTCCAATCAACAACAAAAAACAATAATCAAGCAAAAAACTGAATGGTCCATCACTTGCAAGTCATGGACACCATCCGGTCCATCCCCCATGTGGGGTTAAAATAAGACGCACTTTATTATAACATCTATTGGAGATCACACTTGAAAAGATAAACGCAAGAGGAGAGCCATGTTTGTTGAACTAGAACATTCCATACATGATTGGTTTAAAGTCGATACCAAATACAAAATATTTGATGTTTCACTATATCATGGTCATTACACAACTATACTTGATAAAAATAATTCACATCAATTAATCACACAAATATCAAATCTTATTCAGTTAACTGACAATGCATGGATTCAATTTGTCTTTGTATCTCATAATTTTACATCCTTTCTTAAATCACATATTAATTGGCTAGATCAGAAATTACAATTCGTTACAAACAAAAACTATAGAACATGGATTGATGATATTACAAACAAGAAATCATATGAGAACCCAGAAAATGGCAAAGACTTTACAAACCATTACAAGGAATTATACCATCAATCATCTCAAAAGTTACAAAACCCTCAAGTAATAATGAGCGTAAGAGGATATCATCCAATAAGGAAAGATATCTTAGACTAATCCCGTATAGTGTGATGTTGTGATTTAGTATATTTAAAATTCTAATCAAGCGATGATGTATTTACAGCTAATTTACAACTTATTTAAGCAAATTTGTTTTTAACGTGAAGAATCTCCAGAGTTTATATTTTCACATGCATCTCCAATCTTATTGCCATTAGAATCTGCTTGATCAGGATTATACACATCTGGACAATTATCAACGATATCTGGTATTTTGTCTCCATCACTGTCCCAAAGGGAAACAGCAATTGCAACACCCCCAACTGCTATCAATATGACAACATATCCTGCAATTCGGTTTGTCTCCATCGTTACTCTTAGACAACTGACTTATGATTTATTAATATTTCTTAGAATCGGTTTTTACAAACAAGATTTCTATCAATGAATTGAAAATTATTTAACACTTTATAGTCTAGTTCTATTCCAAACAAACCAGTAGTTTATCTAATTGTCCATTCTGTTGTATTCCATTCATCTGAAAAGGTCTGGTTTATTTTTCTTAAAATTTTTTTAGAACTCTCTGAGACATAATCAGGATACACATACCATCCAAATGACTCGTCATTGTTATCTGACTTTAAACTAGAAAGAAACACCATCCCATCCACCTGGATGTCTTTTTCAAGAAAAACGGTCCAAAAAGTTGGATACACATTTGATACATACTTTATACTGTATGAATTTGGCTTTTTCTTTATCATATTTTTTACATATCTTTGAAAATCTGAGATCCTAGTATCTGAATAAAATCTCCCATCCTCAATCTTTTCAATCGAGGTATTTTCTGACCTCAAAAATTGCATCTCAGCTTCTCTATATCCTGATATCTTGATCAAGCTGGAAACTAATCAAACCAAAATCCCAATACAATGATTTCTGGTTTTATTAGTTATTGTTATAATGTACTATCAAATTGATAGTTCAAAGGGATTTTCTTTAAGGAAATCTAAATTTTGGATTAGAGTGAAAATTTCTATAATTAATCTAATATATTGATGTAGTAAAATAAATTCAATAATAACAAAATAAAAATTCCTAGCTTAGGAATGTCTCTTTTATTCTCAACAGAATAGTTTCTCGACTAATATCGTCTTCTTGTTCTTTTTGTATCAGTTTTTATTTCATATCAATTAGATCATGTCATCATTACTAATAAGCCACATTCGTTCTATGTTGAACTTATCACTAGAATACCAGGTTTATTTTGATTATTCATCTTGAAATAATTAATTACTTTTCTTTAATTTTAAAAATACAGTAGAACCAAATGAGATGTTCATAGCAATAGTAAGATAGAATCAAGTAGACTTTTTTTTTTGTGAAATCTAGAAAATTCTAACTCGCAAACCACCGATTTACGTTTTATATATAATCATGAAGAGTGTTACAGATCACTTGTTCGTAACTTTTATCAGTAAAGCCTCATTGGCAGATTAATGAATACAAAGATAAAGTATGTACTTCCAGCATTTGCAGCAGTATTTGCATTAATGTTTGTAGCAGCAACACCATATGTTATAGCAGAACCTGGCCAAGAAAAACAATGGGCAGATGGTAGTAGTAAGAGTGATGCCACCTATGATCATAGTGTAAAGAAAGATATCAAACAAGACATGGCAGAAAAGATAAACAGATACTGCAAAATGTCTGCGGATGAGCAATCTTCACTGATTGCAGAGTATAACAAAACCGAAGAGATAATAGCAAAGATGAATGAGTACTGCTCACTTGATGAAGCAGGAAAACAAGCATTCATTGAAGAATACAGTAACGAATACAAAAAACATTCTGAAGACAAGATGAAATATGATTCTAAGAAACATCACATGACAATCAAAGTTAAAGGATTTACAGGTGCAATACCAATCCCTGAAATGACTAAAGAAACAGACATGAAGGCAGTTCATGAGGACTTAAAATCGAAAGTAACTGTAAAGTTCAGTGAGGCAGCATCCTTGGCAGAAGATGCAGGACTTGATGTCATGAAAGGCAGTATCGGTATAGCAGTCAATGAAAATGGCGACAAATTCGTCGTATGGACGCTAGTTGAGATTAACATGGAATCCAAATCAGAAACAATGAGTACAACAGTATTTGTAGTTGATGCAGCAGATGCCACAAACACCACACAGGTAACAAAAGAGTTTGATCACTCTATGATGATGGCAGAAGGCAGAGACAACAGATACTCTCATGACAAACAACAAGAAGGAGGAAACTATGAAAAGACATTATCTGATCCTGCGCAAATCGAAAACAAGATTGCAAAAATAGAGAAAAAACTTTCTGATCAAGGAACCGGAAACGTAGCAAAAGATAATCTAAAATCACAGTTTCTTGAGATTCTAAAACAACTCCAGAATGCTATCGCTGATGGTGATGACGTACAGGCAGACTCGCTTCGAGAACAGCTAAATGATCTTCGCAGTCAAATGACTGAAATAAAATGGCATAACTAGCCAAAACTTATCTTTTCTTTTTTTATTGGTATTACTAACATAAAAACTGAAAGTTCATATCAAAAAAACAATTCAAAGCAACCAAGTATTAATTAATATATTGAATTTTTTGATTGAGGTGATTAGTGTTTTCATCAGCAGCAATAATAAAAGATAACTATGTTTTACATTACAAGTATCAGAACACCGTACATTCAAAATTTATTTAGTTATGATAGGAAGAGACTTTAGAGGAGATAGAGTAGAAAAATAAAATCTAAAATTTTCCTTTTCTTTGTTTTTCTAGAATTACCAACACTTGTACCAGTTGCTTTTGCTACAAGAATTGGTGAATCAAGTACATCACAAGCACTTTCATTTGTATTGCCTTTGTTTGGAGAAATCACCTTGTATGCTTCGAAGTTTATTTTTCTACTAGTTTTTCCGACTTCAGTAATTTTTCCTGTGACTTCAATAAAATCTCCGCTGTATATTGGAGCTAAAAACTCAACTTTATCATAAGCTTGAAGAAGGCCCTCATCCCCATCATATTGAATTGTTAATTCAGTAGTTAAATCTCCAAAAAGATTAAGAATTTGTGCACCATCAACAAGATTCCCATCGTAATGTGCATCATGAGAGCTCATACGTATCCGTAATTTAGTTTCTGGAAAAGAATTGCCCACAATAATACTCTCAAAAAAATCTAATGAAAGTTTTTTGATTGTAATTTATCATATTGATAAAACTCTAGGGGTAGAAATTATGTAGATATCTAACGAAAATTGACTAATCTCGTCAGTGGCTCAAATCAAAAAAAAGAATTGAGAATCTAACGTTTAGAGCCAATCATAAATAATACTGCGTCCATTTTTTACCCCTGTGAGGGTGATTTCTGGATTTATGTTGTTGTAAGATTATTTTAATTACCAAATTTTATTCCACATTTTGGACATACGTTGTATTTATTTGGAAAATTTAGATTACAACTATAACAAAATTTATCATTTCTAGGTTGTTTTTTACGTTCTTCAAGATAATGTCGAAGTAAGACAACTCCAATAGTAGTGATTGCACCTATGATTGCATATAGTATAACCATGTAAATAACTAATCTTATTCGGATTCATAAATACTATGAACCTTTCGCTCTTGCAATTAATAATGAATAATGGAGATCCCAATAAATTTAGAATGATAATTTTTCTGAAGTAATGTTTTTGCAAGTAATTGAGAAACACGTATAGGTTCTGGAACAGAACCATATAATGTCAATCCATTTAGCAGATACTCTACATCGATCAGATTACAACCTTCTTTTCTGATAAAAATATCATGAGATGTATTTAATGTAATTTTTTCTCTTTTTCCTAATTTTTGATATAAAGAAATTTTTGATTCGAATGAATCTGGGAAATGATACTTTAGAGCACTCTCAATACCCAGCGAATCATTATAAGATATTCCAATTATCGGAATTTTCAAAGAATGATATAATTTTTTGATGTCAATGATATTAAACATTGAAACTATCAATCCTGAAATCAAGACATAACCAACATCTGGTCTTTGGAGTTCATCATACATCTTCAAGACAACATGGTAGCATCATCACCTTCTATGGAGGCAGTTCCAAAAACGAATCCATCAATTACAAAATCTCGTCTCATTACAACACCAGAAAAAATAGAGTTTGCAGTATGTTGTCTAAAGCTTTCAGATATTGCCAACCTCGTAATCCTTTTTTTTCAAGATGAAGAGTTCTCATGGTTTCTTTTAGGTTAGCAACTATTTTTCGTTTCTCTTGAAATTCTGTTCATGAAAAACATAGTATTTTTGAATTATTGTAATAATTCAAGTAAGGTATGACAAAAAAAGGAATGATTTATGAAATTTTCAGCAAAGCGCGTTTTGGAAATGAGGTAGACACTTACAAAATTTTCTACAGAGATTTTGAAAAAATCATCGAGACAACATTACTTGAATTTATCAGAATATCTGAAAACTTTGAAACCATTCCAGTTGGTAGAATTGAAAAGATTACAAAAAATAACAAAATTTTATTTGAAAAGAATAGTAAGAAAGAGACTACATAGGCAGCAATTAGCATTGAATCCATAGTTAAAAAAACTCTTGATGGGCATAAAACAATCCCACATCACATAGACCGAAGTAGAGTAGTAAGTTGACTCCAGAAAAGTTCCAAACGATGGAGTTGTCAAGAAAGAGAAAATTAACTGCAGGAAAAAAACCAGATACAGTTGCATTCACCATACTCTACTGACAAGCATCAAAACAATCTTGAATTTGTACCAACAAAAGATCTCAAATGTTTCTGCAATATCAGGAGTTACTATTCATAATTGCTATAAATAATACGTAAAACATGTTGAATTGATTTAATTCTTTACAACCTCATGTATTCCATAAAAACATTCAGCACAAAGTTTGTTTTGATCAAAAACTGAATTTAGACAATAGTATTTTTGGCACTTACAATTGAATTGTTTTAATTTAAACATAGAATAATAGATAATGAGAAATTATGTAAAGATATTTTGGCTTTAACATGAGTAGTGTTTAAGCACTGAACACATTTTAAACGGATAATTTCTGTATCATAGTCAACTTTACCAATACTTGTTTACAAATTGTACATGAAATTGATCTTGTATCATATATGTTCAATTTGAAATTAGTATGGTTACATACTCAATAAAGTAGAGCAGGATGACAATGAAAATTTATCAGATTATATAATATTAAATTAAACAAGTTTTTCATTTTGATACCATCATGTTTATTGTTAATTTTATATTAAATATTCCATGACAGAAGTTGGATTGGTAGCGACGTTCACTTGTTTACAAATCCTTTTGAACATGTACAAAAAACACATGAGATAGATTAATCAGTGATCTATTTTATAATGTGCTCTCTATGTTGTGTCAGATGAATAAGCCATGTGGTTTTTCTGCTGTACTTCATGTAAAACAATGTACAAAGAAAAATTCAAGGGAAAAATTGAGTCCATCACCAGAAATCTAATGGAGTAATGTGACTTTACAAATGTAAATGGTTTTATTTAATATGCCAGGATTAGTATTATCGTATAGATATGACTAATCAGATGACATGGATTGCAATTGTAGTTGGTGTTTTCATTGCAGGTATTGGAATAGGATATGCCGCATTACAGAGTAACAGCATGCCAGATTCGATGAACCTTGATGCAATGTCACCGCAACAGATGCAACAAGCAATGCAGGATCCTAATTCCAGACAGCAGATGATGAATCAGTTTTTGGAGAGTCAGGAGGGCAGGAATCAAGTGATATCCCACATGAGGCAAAACCCTGAACAGATGAAGGAATGGATGTCAAGTGCAGAGCATGCAGGGCAGATGGCCCAGATTATGAGGAGCAATCATGATTTTACGATGGAGATGTTATCCGTTATGATGAATGATGATCAAATGAGACTGCAAATGATGGGTCACATGACAGAAAATGCCGAAATGATGGAACATATGAGAAATTTGATGGGTTCAGAAAACAGTCAAGGTATGATGGGCAAAGAAATGATGAACGATAGTATGATAACGCAAATGGCAGAAGATCCACAGACCAGAGACAAGATGATTGAATTAATGATTGAACATACAAAGCAATTCCAAGAACTTCGATCACAGAAACTAGATGAAACACAATTCAATCAAAAAATGATGGAACTAATCAAACAACACATAAAAAAAATGCAGGATTTGATGAAAGGTAATAGTACACATCAAATGATGCATCCATGATACTCAAGATTAGAAAATTTCATTCATGTAGAATAAAAGAAAAATCACTATTTACAATTATAATATTATCCATTTGTTTTGTATTGTTCTCACTGCCTGAATCCCTTGCCGAGGAACATGAACCGTCCGAATCATGGAACAATATGTCTGAACTTCCAGAACGCAGAACATCTAGTGCTGCAGTAACTCTCAATGATAGGGTCTATGTCATTGCAGGTCTGGACAACAACGATAAGGATACAAGTACAGTTTTTGTTTATGACACTATAACTGATTCATGGACGAATGCATCTCCAATCCCATTGACACTCCATCACATGGATGCAGTATCGCATGAAGGAAAAATCTATGTCATAGGAGGATACACAGGTAACTGGATTGCATCAAGTGTATTACTGATTTATGATTCAGATACAGACACATGGGATTTTGGAGAGAATATGCCTACTGCAAGAGGTGCGTTGTCTGCAGAATTTATTTCAGACAAACTTTATGCTGTTGGGGGATTTGGAAGTGATGAAACATACAGTATAGTTGAACAGTATGATCCGAATACAGATTCTTGGGAAACAAAAGCCAGTATGCCTACTGCAAGAGAACATTTTGCAACTTCTGTGATTGATGAAAAGATGTATGTCATAGGAGGTTTTGCAAAAGGGATCGGAAATCTAGATGTCAATGAGGTTTATGATCCTCAAAGTGACTCTTGGGAAACCTTGACACCAATGCCTACTGCAAGAAACGGTATTACTGCATCTGAACTTAATGGGGTGATCTTTGTATTTGGAGGAGAGGACACGGTCAAAACATTTGATGAAAACGAGGCATATATCCCAGAAGAGGACACATGGTATACGTTGCAGCCACTGCCTGTACCAAGACAAGGATTGTTCTCATCTACAGTAGGTGATACAATCTATGTTATGGGAGGGGGATTTGTACCAGGTGCAAGTTACAGCAATCTGAATCATGCATATCAAAACAATACAATTCCAGAGTTTGGTACAGTTGTAGTTTTGATTTTAATATTGTCAATATTTATCGCAATCTTTGCATCAAGACAATTTGGAAAGAGACAATCAATTCTGCAGGAAAATAATTCAATATTTAGACAGGAATGATTACAGAAAAGATTTTGATAGTCATTCCAGTTATCGGGATTTACAGTTTGGGAGGTAATCCAAAACCGATTAGGTATTGTTTCCATATTGGATCGAATTTCTGTATTCCGTATGCGATGAAGATGACTCCAACTGAGACCTTTATCCCCTAGTAGGTGATGTCTTGCATTGTGTTTGATTTGTGTATTTGTTTTAGATACATTCTATTTCATCATAGTATAGACAATCAGATACATCAATAGTAGATTTTACAATTGTAAAATCGACATATCTTGGATATAAGATGTGACCTTATATCATAAATCTATGATTTGCTTATCGAATATCCAATGGTAAGTTTGCAAGATTACATGTGGAATAAAATACAAATATCATCTTAATCTCCTGAGACTGTCTGTAAAACATGATCTCAAGAAAATTATTTGCCGGCATTGCATTGATTGTTATTGTTACAATTGTTTTAATTGGTTCGTCTCAAATTTCAGATACTCCAAATACCAGTAAGGTTGAATCAGATGATCTCAGAATAATTGACTGGCGTCATGTTCATGGTGTGGGGTTGGATCCTTCAGATCATTCTATTTTATATATTGCAACACATGGCGATTTTTACCAAAGCATTAACAGCGGACCTCCAATTAAAGTGGACAAGGTAAGATCTGACTATATGGCATTTAGCGCACCGCCAATTCCAGGAATTCCTTTGTATGCAAGTGGCCATCCATCTACTGGAGGAAACACAGGATTGATAAAAAGCAGTGATGGCGGTATTACTTGGGAATCTGTTTCCAATGTAATCGAGCCACCAGTTGACTTTCACGCCATGGCAATAAGTAAACAAAATCCTGAGATCATAATTGGTTTTGATAGCGGTGCAAGAGGACTATTCAAGACTACTAATGCTGGAAAAACTTGGGAACACCTAGAATATCCAGAATATATTTTATCTTTGGCAATTTCTCCTGATAATTCTAAACTAATCTATGCAGGTACTGGTAACGGTATTTTCAAGTCGGATGACAGTGGCCAAACATGGACTCAACTTGACACATATCAAGGAATGACAGTTTTTGCATTAACATTTGATGATAATGGTAGATTGTTTGCATCAGTCAAAACATTTGGGATTGTATACTCTGATGATCATGGCAAATCATGGGAGAACAGGCAAAACATAGATCTTACTGTCTCAAGTATTGCAGCTGACTCTGAAAATAGTCTTCTCTATGTTGGAGGTTATTCTTCTGGAGGATTTCAAGAAGTATATAAAATTCCATACGATGTAGAATCTTATGAGATGATTGGAACCAACAAGGGGTTAAGATAAAATGATGGCCATAATTGCTCTTTATTTTACAACAGAATTTTCATTAGAGTATAAACCAGCTCACTCATTATTTTGAGCAATTATTGGAATGGCTATAGTAGGGTTTTAACAAAAAAATCAATTAATTATTCATAAAAGAAATATACAAGAAGATAAGAAAGAGTAAGATTTTAGAATCATAAGGAATCAGGAGTGCAAAATCCCAATGGAAAAATGCAATTTTTTTGAATTATTCTTTATATCTTTAAATTCCATAAATTATAATAGAAATAGATACAATGAGTATAACTTGGAGAGAAAGGTTAAGCCAAAGAAGACGGGAAATTGGGATTGAGGGTTCAGAGTATGACTACATACAAAGATATATTGAATCCTATTGCTCTGAGGCTGATCGCCTATGTAAAAAAATTGATATGAATAAAACAGTTGATGAGGTAATAGATTCTATGAAAGATGAAAAATTTGACAAGTTTACCAAAGGAGTAATTGACTCAATTCACAAAAAGAGAGGCTATGATCCTGATGATCAAAGTAAAAAAGAAATTACTACTTTATCTTAAACACAATATTAGAAAGAAAGCACACTTTATTTAATTTCAATTAATCAAAATAATCATCGTAGTCCAAACTATTTTTTTTCTAAAATATTTTTTTAATTGTAATTTATTTTATTTTTTTTATAAATTTTAATGAAAAAACTTTGAAGTATTTTTTCTAAAATTAACGATTGTAGATATATTGCTGATTAGGAAAAAAAGAAAATTAATCACACTAGTTTTTTAGTGTGAATGGGGTTATCCATGACTGGATTATATTTTTATTTAATTCAACAAATGCATTTATGTTATTATTGTATGTCATAATGTTCTGTACAGTTGCATCAATTGTTGTTTTTACAAATTGATTGTTTACTATACTTGCCTGAACAATTTGCTTGCTAGCATCTGTAATTGCAGTTGTTGTAGTACTAGGAATATCAGTTGTGATCCCAATTTTTTTTGTAAACTCTTGTTGTACAGATATTGAAGCGTTGATTGTTTTTTCGCATGTTTTCATGCATTCGTTTTGCAAATCTGTTATGGATTTAAAATACTGAGGAGATATTTTTGAAAAATTTTCAAAGTATTTTTGAACATTTTGCTTGGACGTTGAATATACATCGCTTGTTTGAGTTTGTGTGCTCATATCATGTAACTCTAACACGGGTATATATATTAATGGTAATGAATGGTAATGAATGGTAAGCAATACCAATCTATATAATAGAGAATTTGGCATGCTTTTCATGGTCTCGTACAGAACAAGCATGCAAATTGTAGGGGACATTCTTACTGCAACTGAAGAGTCAGGACAGAAAGGAATCAAAACAACCACACTAATTTCTAAGGCCAACTTATCACATTCTAGGTTATCGAAATTACTGTCAAATTTGATTGGAAGTGACTTGGTCAATAGAATTGAATATGATGGGAAAAATACATTTGTGATTACCCAAAAAGGGAGGCAGTACTTGGAATCATATCAGAAATTTTCTACAATTGCAGAATCATTTGGACTTGAGATCTAGTCTAGTCAAAAAGAAAAACAATGATTTAAGAGATCGTTTAAGTTGGATCTCATAAAATTTGATATGTTAAAGATGATGATAATTTAAAAATCGCACTTGTATTAGAACATGGTCTTGGTACTCTGCAATAGTGGTCATACATCGTATTTGAAGATCCAAAAAAAGTGGGTTAAATCTGCTAGATAATAGAGTGGCACCTATTATGAAAATGAAAAAATTTATGAGAAGATGTAACATCAAATTGCAAGATAATTAGAACATTTCAGAAAAATTTATGTAACAAAATTACTATGAACTTTATTTATTTATAATTGGGACTTTTTTTGAGACAAGTTCTAACCCTCGTTTAGTCAGATATGAACTAACGAACCTAAAATATGCTCATTTTAGTAAGTGAATTCCATCCGAGTTATTTTTAGTACTAATTAATTATCACTACCAAATCTTGGCTATTTTAAGCAAAAATGGGACTAGTTAAATTAGGTTAGAAACATACAACAATCATGAAAGCCCGATTCAATGGAAAATGTATAGAGTGCGGAGAGGCAATTAAAACAGGTAAAGAGATACTAAAAAACTCAAAAGATCAGTGGGTTCATAAATCATGCTCAGATATTGAAGAAGAACTACCATAGATATATTGGAATAAATTAATGATAAATTTTTTAAGTAACTACAAAATAATGTAATCAAAATGAGTACCAAATTAAGTATTTTGTTAATTGTGTCAGTCATGACGGTATTTGGAGTGATGGTAGTTCCAGATACTTCTGCTCAATCAAATCATGTAACAGTTACTCCAATTAATGAAAAAATAAGTCTAGAGGAAACAATTACTACAATGTATGTTCCTGAAAACAACAAACTTCCTTGGGGATCAGTCAAGGGGGAAGCAGATGATATTGCTGAAAGATATCCAGTGATTATTCAATTTTACAAGGGAGAAGATCCAGTCCACTTTGCACAAGTTGATGTAAAAGGAGATGGCTCTTATGAATACAAATTTAGAGTAAGAAATGTGGATGCTACTACAGGGGAAGCAATAAACATCTTTGAAGGCAAATATATTGTTAAAATCTACAAAGTAATTCCAAACATAGACACCCTAGCATAATACATAAAATAATCTAATTCTTCTAACATATTATAATTCACAGAATTCATATACTGAGCAAGATGCCCAAGTACTAGAAAATGAGTAAGAGCATTTGGCATGATATTGAGCCAGGAACAGATATTCCAGAAATTATTAATGTGATCGTAGAGATTCCAAAGGGTTCCATGAACAAATATGAATATGATAAAAAATACAACATGATGAAATTAGACAGAGTTTTATTCTCCCCATTTCATTACCCAGGAGATTATGGGTTAATCCCTCAAACATTGTCCGACGACGAAGATCCGCTGGATGCATTGGTATTAGTAACAAACCAGACATATCCTGGAATTTTAATTGAAGCTAGACCAATAGGATTACTACAAATGAAAGATGATGGGAAATTAGATGACAAGATAATATGCGTTGCTACAAATGATCCTAGATATCTGCATACAGTAGACATCACAAATATGGAGGATCATTATCGTTCAGAAATAGCACATTTTTTCCAGGTTTACAAAGACTTGGAAGGCAAGAAAGTTGAAATCATCGGGTGGAAATCAGCAAAAGAGGCAAAAACCGTAATTATAGAATCAATAAAGAGATACAAAGATACTATAAAAAAATAGGAACATGTCAAAAAAATGTGAACATTTCTCACAGAAAAAAGAAGACGTGCAACAAAACACAAAAGGCTGTGAAGAGTGTGAAAAAGAACGTCTTCCAGTGGTAGCAATCAGGATGTGTCTAACATGTGGGCATGTTGGTTGTTGTGATTCATCAATTGGAAAACATGCAACAAAACACTTTGAGGAAACAGGTCATCCTGTAATGAAGGCAATTCCAGGAGACATTTGGAAGTGGTGCTATATTCATAAAGAATATTTTTGATTCTCAAACAAACAAGCCACACAAGATAAAATTATTTTCTGCCAACAAAGAATCGAAAGATTTGTCTCCGCTCATATAGAGCAGTGGTAGAAATTAGAATCATTAATCCTAAAACTAAACTAATCCATTCAAAAAAGAATGTCAGAAATTTCTCATTCCAACTACAATAATATTAATTTTAGAATTAGTGGGAAAAAGAAGAATTATTCATACCATAAAAAGATATTTTTTCAAATTAGATAATAATAAAAGAACTGAGAGAATAAGCAGATAGGTAATTATTAGTTATAAATGAAGATTATTTTATAATCATTACTGGTTTTTTTGATTTGTAAATTACAGTATAAGAAACACTTCCTAGCAGTACATCATTGGCAGGGCCATGTCCACGTGAACTCATTACAATCATCACAATACCATTTTTTTGTTTACTGCAAATGTAACAATGCCATTTCCAGGATTTCCAAACAAAATATTTTTTTGTAAATTCAACACTATTCTGCGCACATATTTTTTTGCATGATCTAAGATTTTTTCTCCGTGTTTTTTCAGTTTTGCTTTATACCTTACTTTATTCAATAACCCATCAGGATCAAATAAATTATCTATATGCAAAGGAGCAACATTACTAGGGATTACAAAAACCCCAATAATTTTCGAAACAGTAAATTTTGCCAAATTTATTGCATGATTAAGAACACGGATTGAAAATTTAAAACCATCAAAAATGGACCAGTCTTTTTTGAATTCTTTTCTTGTTGAGTTTAAAATTATTCTTTTTTGTCATAATCATTTTTAGTACAATCTTATTTGTTTTTACCAAATGTTCCATGATGATCGATCAAATAAAACGAACATCGTATTATGTAACATTCATCAGTTTTTTCATGATCATAAGAACTGCAATGACAGAACATATCATCACCCATTATATTCAATCATATGCTTGATAGTTAAAGCACATTAAAATTCTCACTTTTGAGATCATAGTATTTAAAATCAGTAAAAACACAATCTAATAGTTCTACGAAAAATTGAAAATCATGATTTTAGGCATGAAAATGACCGGATTTTCGTAAAAAAAGGCAAATAGTCCACTATTTATAGGAAACAAAATAATCAACATTGGTTATATTATTGGTTCTAGAGACTATCAATGCAGATGGCATCTGTGGACGCTGTGGAAAAAACAGTATGTTGACAGACAACGTCACAGGTGAAAGATTTTGCGGAAAATGTGGATTTGTTGTTTCTGAAACATTACAAGATTCCGGACCAGAATGGAGATCATTTTCAAAAGAAGGAGGAACAGATCCTACAAGAACAGGAGCTCCAACATCACTTACAATGCATGATAGAGGTTTAGCCACCATTATCAATCCAGTAAACAAAGATGCCTCAGGTAAACCACTTTCAACTTCAATGAAAAGTACTATTGAAAGACTAAGAACTTGGGATAGTAGAAGCAAAGTTAACGCATCATCAGACAGAAATCTTAGACAAGCACTAAGTGAATTGGCAACATTAAAGGACAAACTTTCTCTATCAGATCCTGTAATTGAAAAGGCAGCGTATGTGTATAGAAAAGCATTGGAGAAGGGATTGGTAAAGGGACGCTCAATTTCAGCTTTAATTGCATCAGCTCTTTATGCCGCATGTCGCGACACTGAGACTCCTAGAACATTAAAAGATGTTTCAGATGCAGGGAACATAAAGAGAAAAGATATTGCAAGGTGTTATAGAATTCTGCATAAAGAATTAGATCTAAAAATGCCAGTAGTAGATCCTGTGCAATGTGTTTCAAGAATTGCAAGTAAAGTACAAATTTCAGAAAGAACAAAACGCTACGCAGTAAAAGTTCTCAAAGATGCACAAGAACATGAAGAATCTGCAGGTAAGGATCCAATGGGTCTTGCAGCAGCAGCATTATACTTGGCATGTGTAAGAAACGGAGAGGATAGAACTCAAAGAGACATTGCAGAGGCTGCAAATGTGACTGAAGTGACAATAAGAAATAGATACAAGGGTTTAAGATTAGATCAAAATATAGATATGCAGGCAGGGAAGCAATAATAAAAAATGACGCAAACAAGACCAGTGATTGCAATTGTCAATGTAGTTGCTTCTGCAACAATTAATCAAAGACTAGATCTTGTAGACATTACAAAAAAATTCCCAGCAGTTGAATATCATCCAGAACAGTTTCCAGGTGCAGTATTCAGACTAAAGAGTCCAAAAACAGCTACATTGCTTTTCGGTTCAGGAAAGATGGTATGTACAGGTGCCAAATCACAAGAATTAGCTGAGACTGCAGTAAAAAAAGTAGTTGAACTATTAAGAAAAGGAAAAGTCAAAATAAAAAGCGAACCAATTGTAACAATTCAAAATATTGTATCATCAATTAACCTTGGAGGTAAAGTGAGTTTGGAACAAGCAGCAAGAACTTTGCCACGAAGTATGTATGAACCAGAACAATTTCCAGGTTTGATTCACAGAATGCTTGACCCAAAAACAGTAATTCTGATTTTCTCATCAGGAAAACTCGTATGTGTAGGAGCTAAATTAGAAAAAGATGTCCATCGTTCTGTTAATCAGATTCATAGTTTACTGGAAGAGAAAAATTTAATGGTCTACGATTGAAAATCAGATTACAATCTACATAAACAAAATAATATTTTACAAATAATAAATCAAATATAAAAAATTAATCTAATGAAACAACGTTTCCATGTGCATCAACAGTGTTGCCACAAGTCTGACATTCCCAATTTACATGAGAATTTGTTTTAGCATCTACAATCTTTGTAGTATTACAAACTTTACAGCGAATAGACATTTTATTTAGAATTATGAATCCATCAAAGTAAATGCTCACTTATTTTTTCCAAATGAGTTTTTTCATGTACGAGTACTTTATCAAAGGTATCAGAGTTTCCTTCCCAATGAAAGGTACAGTTTTGGCATCGATATTTCATGCTATTTAGTTACATCCTTTTCTTTCTTTTTTTCAGATTCTTTTAATTCATGTATATCATCATGTGCGATGGAGGTTTTGCAAACACCAAATTTCAGGTTTGTAATTATTTTTTTGAACATGTATTAGATAGCATTCTCTATGATATATACCGGCTTAATTTCCGAAATCTGCGCGTAATTCTCTATGTTTTATTATAATAAGATTAATTTCTACAAAAAATCTATAAATTTTAGTCATCAACATAAATTAAATAAAAAATCACATAGGTTTCAGAAAGGAGTCCATTATCAATTTCAACATTCAGAAGAAATCAAGATATCAAAGATGTTCTTACAAACAATGTAAAATACAGAATTAGATTCAATAGTTTAGAATCATTAATACTGTACAATCAAATTAGAAACAATGATGATTCATAAAATTAGATATTTTGAATCAAAGTATCTAGAACAAGGAGTTTACCTTCAAGATGTAGTTAACGCATTTTTAGCTGAAAAGGGTGAAAACATAATAGCAGTTTTACCAGTTACACAAGATTCACTTCTAGTTCACTATAAAGAATAACTTCTTTTTCATATATATCATATTTGCCAAATTAGTATCAAAGTGATGAATAATCAATGACTTATACTACTTGTGTTCCATATAACGCATGGCAATTTATTATGGAGACAATAACAAAAAACAAGTTCATGATCTCAATAATCAGACAGATGATTGTGAAATAGATGAAATTAAAATAGTACATAGAAGGTATTTTATTCCAGATACCTTCGGTCAGGCTAATTCAGAAGGATATGTTAGTTGTGTCTACTGTATTGGAGATTTACAAAAGTAGTTTCGATCATGGCAGGGTATCTAGGTAATAAATCAAAAATGATTGTACACCACTTAGCGGTAACTAAAGTAGAGTGCGACATCTACGAAGTAAAAAAAGACAGTAAACAGTATTTTATTCCAGACATGCTTGATCAAGCAAAAAAAGAAGGTTTTACTCCATGCAAACATTGTATTCAAAGTTAAGATTCATTTTTTAATAGTCAGAAAATAGAAAAAAGTGTGACAGAATACCAACTTGGGAGATGGGATTTATCGGAATTAACAAAGAATCCAAAAAGTCCTGAATTTCAAAAGCGGATTAGGGAGTTAGAAAAACAGGCAGAAAAATTTGAAAAAATAAAATCAAGGTTAGACCCTAAAATGTCATCAAAAAAGTTTTTGAGTATTTTACATGAAATAGAAGAAATATCTGAGAAAATGAGTAAAATTGGAGGTTATGCATCATTATCATATTCTTCAGATACACAATCAGATGAAGCAACATCATTGATGACAAGAATGTCAAAGTTAGGTTCTGAGATTTCAAACAAAATATTATTTTTCGATTTATGGTGGAAGATGCAAATTGACGAGAAAAATGCAAAAAGGCTCATGAAAGATGCAGGAGAAATTACAGAGTATTTATCACATAAAAGATTATTTGCAAAATATGCACTAAGTGAACCAGAAGAGCGAATCATCAATACGTTAGATGTAACTGGAATTTCAGCACTTGTAAAGTTGTATGATAAGATTACAAATGTGTTTGAATATAAGATGAAGATCGGAAATAAAACCAAATCAATGACAAGAGAAGAGATTACAAATTATGTAAGAAGTGCAAATCCAAAGATCAGAGAAACAGCTTATAAAATAATCCTTACAAAATATTCAGAAAACAAAGGAGTTGTAGGAGAGATATATCAAAACATTGTTCTTAATTGGAAAGATGAGGGCATGGATATTCGTGGATACAAAAGTCCAATTTCTATGAGAAATATTGGAAATAATGTTGACGATAAAACTATAGAGTCACTTCTTTTGGTGTGTAAAAAAAATGCCCCCGTCTTTCAGAAATTCTTTATTCAAAAAGCAAGAATGCTAAAGATGAAGAAATTGAGAAGATATGATTTGTATGCACCCGCAGCAATAAACATAAAAGAAAAAAATTATTCATATAACAAATCAGTAAAGTTAGTTTTTGAGTCATTTGGAAGATTCAGTGATAGATTAGAAGGATATGCAAAAAAAGTATTCAATGAAAACCATATTGATTCAGAAGTAAGACAAGGTAAGAGAGATGGTGCTTTTTGCAGCACGCTGACTCCAAAAATCACGCCATATGTACTCGTAAACTTTACTGGGAAATCAAGAGATGTTTTCACTCTTGCTCATGAATTAGGTCACGCCGTACACAGTCAAACAGCACAAGATAGATCAATTCTTGTTCAAGATGCACCGTTACCATTAGCAGAAACAGCATCTACATTTTCAGAATTATTACTGTATGATAATATCTCTGAGAAAATTTCAGATGATGAAAAGAAGATCATGTTATCAGAGAAGATAGATGACTTGTATGCAACAATTCTCAGACAATCATTTTTTACAATCTTTGAAGTAGATGCTCACAAGCAGATAGGAGATGGAACTACAGTTGATGAGATTTCAAAGACATATTTGCAAAACCTCAAAATGCAATTTGGAAATTCAGTTGGACTGTCTGAAGACTTTGCAATAGAGTGGAGTTGCATACCTCACTTTTACCACACGCCATTTTACTGCTACGCTTATTCTTTTGGAAACTTGCTTGCAGTATCGTTATTTCAAAGATATAAAAAAGAAGGAAAAGACTTTGTTCCATCATACATAGATATTCTTGCAGCAGGAGGGTCTAAAAAACCTGAGAAACTTCTTGCAGAACATGGGTTTGATATTAGGTCTCCAAAATTCTGGCAAGAAGGTTTTGATTACGTTAGAGATCAAGTTAAAGCATTATCAGTATTAAATTAAATTTTTTAATAAATGGGGCTGACAGTTCAACGCATGAACTGTCAGCTTGTTCCCCGAACGGTTTGAATTCGATGTCACTTCAAATTTAACTATAATCTGATTTAAATGTTTGAAATTATTTTAAGACTATTTTTTTGATCTAATTTTTCTGATAGTACCAACTAGAATACCTATAGTGATTCCTAGCTGATAAAGAAAATACAATAAAACCTCAAATGTGCTAGGTGTAAGATCGGTAAACCTACTAACAGCAGTCAGTATAAGTAATAGAGCGCTAAAAAAGAAAACAAAGAGTTTTGAAATTATATTCAGATGTATAAATTTCAAAACAACAAAGCTCATCACAGTTACAGAAATTGCTAACACAGTAAGAAAACCAGTATTCATACCAAAAATTAAAAATAATGTAGACACTAGTTCATCAAGATTACTTGCAGGTAAATTTGAAATAACAATTTTTTCAGGAGATGCAAAACGAGGTACACTAAGAATAGCATTTATCAAAAATAATACAAACAAAGTTACTGATACTTTCTTGAGATGATTTTGTAAACGTGGAAATCTAACAAGAATCGCTCGTCCCAAAATGATCCCTTGAAACAAACCAATTCCAGATGCACTCAAAACGGCAATTAATTGAACTATAGGATGCTGAAAAATATCAACAGACAATGGAATAAGGGCCAACTATCTAGATGACAACATAGATGTGAATATTAATTATAACACAAGATAGAGTTATGAAAAGAAAACAAACAAGAAAAATTAAAAATAAATTTAATAATTTAGAATTGGAAAGCATTATGAAATCACCTGTTTTTTATTTTTATTAAATTAAATTAGAATTTGATTTTATTGAAAATTTTGATTTGAGATATAAACATCAGAAGGATTTATGAATAATCCAGGTTGTTATTAAATAGAAAATTAATCTGGAAATAAAAACAATAATTATGATCACATCTGTAATCTTTGCATCAGTATACTATAGATAACAGCTAAATCATCTTTACAGTAAGAATAGAACATAAAGAAATTAAGATAGCCAAACTATTTCTTTTTTATCAATCACGCGAGAGAGTAAATTTAGAGATTAACAGTGGATGTAACAATTGATCTTGAATATATCTCTCAAGCATACAATGGAATCATGAGTTTAAGAATATGTGTACATTGTAACAGGGAATATGAGTGCATTTAACAGAAGGGTATGTTCTGAAGAGCGTAACCGTTGAAAGTATCCTAGTCTTATTTTGGGAGTTAGTTGTAAATTATTTTATTTGTTTCCGAGATTCTTGTTCTGTGACGTGATCATTTTCTTCTTTTAGATGTTCCAATTCGATTTTACCTCTTCTTGGACTCTTACAATTGGGGCATGCTAAGAATATTTTGCCTGCTGTAAGTTTGGTGAATATAATTCCACATTCCTTACATACTCGTAAATGCTCAAAATATGCCATTATGTGATGTTAACATATTGGGATTTTTAAAGAATTGCATATATTGGAAAATCTTTTACTAAACAAAGTAAAAAGTAAATGAGGAAGAAAACATGACAAAAGTTAGATTATAGATTCAATATCAGGATAAAAAACTACATGATATTATGAGAAAGCAGCATAATTGCAAACTTTTTGATAAATCATGAAAATAATAAGGTCATACAATCAAGATTTGTATCAAATGTACTAATCATTATTACAGTATGCTGTACCAAAGAGGATGATGATCATAAACTCCTACACGACTGTTAATCAGTAAATTTAATATTTTCATCACAAAGTGTCAACTTATGTTAAAAATACTATTTACAATTATAATGATAACATTATTAGGAATTTCAGTAAATTATTCATATTCACAAGAGGTAGGACTTGCTACATTTCAAGAGATGGCACAGGTATTGATAGACAAAAGCATATCTCAAAATGTCACAGCATCAATAACATTGCAAAGCACAAGTATTCAGGAAATAAAAATTCCATCAGAATTAGAGAAAAGAATAAGAGAAAACGGGAACATATCAGCAGTAATAATAACAAATCAAAACCAATGTATTTTGGGAGTTGATAATCAATCATGTATTTTGATAAATGTAAAAAGAAATCAGGCAGATAAAAATTTCTTACAGATTCAAAATAGAACACTAATGGTATCAGAACAATTCATTAGTGAAATAAACGAGGTGTTTGACACAAAAGCCAAAAGGCATTCTACATTTATCCATAGTAATGATGAAACAAGTGTTGCACTAGATACATCAGGAGTGGTTTCAGGTAAAGGAACTATCTCAGCAGTATATACCATGCCTATGGAGGAAACATCCTCGATGTATGAAAAAATATCAGCTATTTTAATCCCAAAAATAATTAGAGATTCAGGTGGATTTTATGATGTTGCAAAAAATCTTTCAAAACAAGATAATGCAAAAATGACATTCTCAATAATTCCAAGTGAAGATATCTCATTACTTCAACTGAGAGTTTCAGCAAATTATCCACAAACAGCATCAAAAATTAATGAGGTAGATCTTTTAGAATTTTTGAAAACAGACAAATTAAAAAGATCAGATTACTTTTCAGCAGGGTTTTATCCATTGAATTCTCTAATCCAAGTAGTAGTATTATCACCCGAAAGCACAAATGTTTCAGACGTAAAAGGAAACATAATTCCAACACAGATCATAAATGATGAAAGAATACCCACAGATATTACAAAAAAAGGATGGGTTTTTGATCCTGAAGAAGGGAAACGAATTCAAGGAAAATATATTTTTGGTAAAGACACAACAGTAAGTAAAGACGAATTAATGTTTTCACTGGGCGGAACAGATCTTCAGACTGAAAAACCAGTATTTGATGAATCTACAATAGTAATAATCATCATCACAATAGTTGCAATTGCAGCTGCAGTGTTTTATCTTAAAGGATATAGAAAATAATTACAATAAAAGAACAGCTGCTGCAAACACAGTTGTCCATTTTCCATCCTTGTCACCTTTTGTTGATTGTGTAATGTTTTGAGTTTTATATATTTGCCCAGAAATTGACCACTGTTGTCTTTTTTCATCCCAGTCTTTGTCAGCATCAAATGGAATACCTAAAGAAGAAGCTAACATTTGAGCTGCAATATCTTCGGCATAATCACCTGCTTGAGTTTCATTTTGACCATAAGACTCGTATTCAGACAGATAACCATATCTACTTTTGTCTTTTGGTTGTGCAATTCCTACAGATGCAGCACACATTCTATGAGGTTCATTAGTTTGATTTTTTGAATAAATCGTAAACAGAATCTGACCAGGTGAAATTGCTTTAAGACCTTCATTTCTAGAAACCAGTTTAGCATATGGGGGGAAAATACTTGAGATCAGTACAAGATTAGTTCCTGCAATCCCTGCATCTCTTAAAGCATATTCAAAACTTGTTAATCTATCTTCATGCACACCTTTGCCTTTTGTAAGAAATAATTTTTTGGCAACTAAGTCTAGCATTTCTGAATTCATGAAAGGAAGTTCTTATTTATACTTTAATTGAAGAGATAAAAAATATTTTGTGATATAGATAATTTTTTCATTTTTATAACACAAAGTAAAACAGCATAAATTAAAAAAAGACACTTAATTGCCTTTGCGCTTTTTCTTTCTCTTATCAGGCTCTTTTTTAACCTGGGTCAAAAAGACAAACGTGAAGAAAGCCCCCAAGCTAAAATTAAGTACACCCATGAAAGTTATAATCATGACAGAGTTAGGAGGAGCAATAGTTAATCCAACTATCATACCAGTAACACCAGTTGCATAAAACATAATCATTATAATCTTAACTCGAATTGGTTCGATGTATTTCATAAAGGATATCAAAAATAGGCATTATTATAAACTGCCTATAATATGAATAATTTTCAATTAAAATGGTTCAGAGACTTACCACCGGTAACATTTTAAAGCTTCAAAAAGGCCATTTTAATTTGTGCCAATGTAGCTCAGCCTGGTTAGAGCGGCTGATTTGTAATCAGCAGGTCGTGGGTTCGGATCCCGTCATTGGCTCCACTTTTTGTGTTTAAAGTATATGTTTTATGCATGTGCACATTGGTATAAAATAGATTCAGAGGGAAAAGATGATGATAGTTCATGAAACTTTCTAATTTAATCTAGCCATTAGTTTTTAAATTTCTCAAAAAATAAATTACCATACAATACGAATAAGTATACATTACTTTTAAAAAAAGATAATGAGTTCGGACGATGTTGAATTAAATCAAAATAGACAGAACATGTCTGTGAAAAAAACTACGTTTAACGTGTTAATTATAATGTTAATAGCAGTTGTAGGGATTGCAGCATTTTTTGCAGGATCATATACAAGTTTGAGTTCTAACCAAATAGATCAAGAAGATCTTGATAGGGCAATTGCAAAAATAGAACTCAAAATATTAGAAAATCAATTACCTTCAAAACAACCCACAGCGGCAGTAAAAATTTCAATAGATGACGATCCAATAATAGGAAATACGGATGCGCCTATTACAATAATTGAATTTTCAGATTTTCAATGTCCTTTTTGTGCAAGATTTCATACACAGACACTCCCATTGATTCTTGAAGAATATATTCAAGAAGGAAAAGTAAAACTGGTTTTTAGAGACTTTCCAATCCAAAGCATTCATCCAAATGCACTTCCAGCTTCGATGGCAGCAGAATGTGCAAACGAACAGGGTAAATTCAGAGAAATGCACGACATGTTGTTTGAAAATCAAAACAAATGGGATAAACAAGATACTGGGAATGCGCTTGCTTTGTTCAGTCAATATGCTGCAGTGATGAAACTAGATCAGGGCGTATTTGATGCATGTTTAACTAGTGGAAAACACATCGAAGAGATTAGAAAAGATCTTGACGATGGAAGAGATTACGGGGTTTCAGGGACTCCAGGATTTTTTGTAGGAAATGATCAGATAGGGTATGTCGAATTAAAAGGAGCACAGCCATTTGAAAGTTTTAAAAAAATAATTGATGCGCAATTAGACACATGAAAAATAACAAGCGTTTATTAGACCTTTAACGACACATTAAATATCGGAATAATGACGAGTGGCAATGCGCTTTTTCGTCATTGCTTAAGGTAAGAAAATAAAATGACAAAATTTCAAGATTTAGGATTAAACGACAACATACTAAAAGGAATTAAAGAACAAGGATTTGAAGAGGCATTTGCTATTCAAGAAGCAGTAATTCCAGTATTACTTTCAGGAAGAGACGTTGTAGGACAGGCACATACAGGTTCTGGTAAAACTGCAGCATTTGCATTATCAATGCTACAGGGGATTCAACCAAAGAAAGGAATCCAAGGATTAGTAATGGCGCCTACAAGAGAATTAGCAATGCAGATTACTGAGGAGGTTAAAAAATTTGGGAAATACACAGGAATTAGAATAGCTACAATTTATGGTGGTCAAGGTATGGGGATACAATTAGATGCTCTTCATAGAGGAGTGGAGATTGTAGTTGCAACACCAGGTAGACTAATAGATCATCTCAAAAGAGGATCAATAGAGCTGAGAGACATAAGCCATATTGTTCTGGATGAAGCAGATACAATGTTAGACATGGGTTTCATTGATGATATTCAATTTATTTTAGATTTAGCACCAGAAGACAGAGTAATGTCATTGTTTTCAGCAACAATGCCAACTGAGATTCTAAGACTATCAGAAGATTATCTTAAAAATCCAAAACAGTTCCTCTTAGATGCAGATGATCTAAGTGGAGAGGGAATTGATCAATCATTCTTAGTGATAAAGGATCGCGATAAATTCAAGTACCTTTTAGATTTTATCAAACCAACAAAGGGTCAATGCATAGTGTTTTGTTCAACAAAATATAGAACAAGAGACGTTGCAAAGTATCTTCATCAGGAAAAATATGATGCAGTTGCAATAGAAGGGGACATGTCACAACATAGAAGAGAACAATCCATGGCAAGATTTAGAAATGGAAAAGCAGACATTCTAGTTGCAACAGACATTGCATCAAGAGGGATTGATGTTCCAAGAGTAGAATTAGTAGTGAATTATGACATTCCAAATCAAGAGATGGCGTACTTCCACAGAATTGGAAGAACCGCAAGGGCAGGGGCAAAAGGTAAAGCAGTCACATTTGTTTCATATTCGTCAGTAGGAGATTGGAATTTAATTAAACGTCAAATTAAAGTTCCTATTAGAGACTTGAATCAAGAGATGGGAATTCAAATTTCAATTCCAGATCCTCTAAAAAGACAAACACCATCAAGAAGATACGGAGGTCAATCAAGATCAAACTATTCTAGAGGTGGACGATCTGGAGGATATGGTAGCGGGTCTAGAGGAGGAAACCCAAGAGACGATAGAAATAGGAAGAGAAGAACAGATAGCGGGGAAAGTAGAAATAGTTACGGCGGACGTAGCAGATGGTAACACTGTAAAACTTAAAGACTTGAACTTTTTAAATTATATCAAGAGCAAATTATGCATAAAGGATTTATTTTATTAAATTGCGATCTAGGCTCCGAAGAATATATCGTTGACGAATTAAAACAAATGCAAAATGTCACTAACGCGTATCTTACCTTTGGGGCATATGATGTTATTGCCGAAATTCAAACACAAGATCAAGAAGGATTTGAAAAAGTAATTGCAACAATCAGGAAATTATCAAGAGTAGTAAGTACAATGACGCTAAATGTGGTTGACTCAGAATAATAGACATAACTAATGATCTAATTTATTAAGAAAATCAGACATTAGCACAGAATTTAAGGTGTTTAAGAATTTTTAATTATTTATTTTTCTGTGAGAATGGGAATTCAATTTGTGCATTACTAATTCATATCTAGAAATTATTTTGCATCAATCAAAATTTAATTGTAAATGCTTTTGGTAGTATTGAGTTAAAATTCGTACGTGGGTTTATTTTTTCCTTTAACATTACACACATCATTAATTAGATTTGATGTATCAGTAAGAGAAACATTGTACAATTCCATTATTTACCATATATGATAAAATTAGTATGTGTATGTCAATATCGCTAAATGGAATTTATTGTGTTTTAATCACAACAAAGAAGTAATGTATAATCAAGATAGTTAAATAAAAGAAATTAATTGTAATTCAAACCAACGGTTTGATCAGACAGGCTAAATAGATCAATCAATTACATCAAAAATTATCATTGCATTGAAAATATTATTCAGTTTGTGTACTTTTATACACTGTGGAGGATTAGAGAAAAATTTCTATAAAATCATCATGCCAACATTTCAAGACAATTGGAGTAAGCCATTAAAACCTGGATTTAATGAACAAATTCATGGCATGATAAAAAAAGAACCACCTCTAAAACCACGAATACAACAATCAGTTGGAAAACTTGGTCAAACAATTTCAAAGATTGATCATATGCACAAAAAACTACAAGAAAAAGATGCAAAAATATTTAGACGAATTGTAGAGGCTCAACAGCGACATGACAGAGTTGCAGGCAAAATTCTTGCAAATGAGCTTGTTGAATTAAGAAAAAATGAGAAACTAATAGGCAATCTCAAATTATCTCTTGATCAAGTTCAATTAAGATTGTCAACTATGAACGAGCTTGGAGATGCGATGGTTACAATAGGACCTGTAATTGGTTTAATGCGGTCAATAGGACCAGCAATAGGTAAATTCATTCCGCAAGCTGGAGCTGAATTTGAAACAATGTCGGAACTTTTAGGAGGAATGACAACAGAGTCATTTGGTGGAGGCTTTGAATTAGATAGTTCAACAAATGAAGAAACAGAGATTATTCTAAAAGAAGCAGCCGCTGTTGCAGGAAATAGGATAGGAGATAAATTTCCATCAACACCATCATCAATCAACAATGGTTTAGAATCAAAAATAAATGAATTCTAATTCCATTTTCTTTTTATTCATGGTTTCCATCTTGAAAGGATATCAATTAAAAATAACAGAATAATTGTTATATGAGTAAGAGTGAGATTTTTCAAATTGAAAAAAATTGATTATGAGGGAACAGTTTGGGTTTTAAATTACAATAATCCAGTACCGCTTTTGGATCATGCAATTCACATGTTAGAAAGACACGGAGTTAAGCGGGAAGATATGACTATTACAGAAACACCAATTGCTAAAGTAGGTTCCATAGTAGTTGAAATTTGGCCTTATGAACTAGTAATTGGAAGAGTCAGAACAATTAGAAATGAATCATTTATCAGCGGTACTGAATTTAAAATAGAATTAAAACTAGACGAAGATGGAAACTATATAGATTATCTTTGAAAAAAAACAAAATTCAGAACATCATCATCATATCTATCATGATAATCATCATATTATCTATCATAGGATATAATTATTCAGTAGATCAAACCAAGCAAAAAGGCTTTCAATTTGGAACAGAGTTAGCACAAATTCAAGATGATGTTACACAATTACAAGTAAGATTTTATTCTGAGAAAAATAAATGGGATGAAGGAGATATCACAAAAGATGACCTTCTAAAATATTATGAGAAACATGTCAAAGAGTTTAAAGAAATTATTTCTAGATATGATAAATTGACGCCACCAAAACTATTTGAAAGTTCAGTAGAGCTATTCAAATTATCATCTCAGACACAATTGGAAAGTGATGAAGAATATATCAAATGGATAGTAACAGGAGATGAATCAGCAAAGATAAGATCAGACACACAAATTCAAGAGGCATACGAATATGAGAATTTAGGATTATTAGAATTTCAGTCAGCTAAGAGTGGTGTAAAAACTTATGATGAATCAGAGAAATTTTCTCCTCCACAAGGAGGCTTGACACAAAAAGTGTTTCAGATATACGAAAATATGAAAAATGAGTGTAACTCACAATTTAAAAACGAATTAGGAGAATTTGATTCTAACCAAACTGAAATTGATTGGTTTAATTGTTTTAATGATGCTGAAAAATGGAAATTAGAACATCTTCCTTGAATAAATGGATTAATCCAAAAAACACCAGGCAATCACAAGAGTTCAAACTTTTGTAACAAATCCATAGTGGGAGAAAGTTCATCTTGAAGAGGTATTTTATCCAGAGGTGTAGGTTTTGAGAACTTGACAGCAAAGGTAATAGTCAACATGTCTTGATCAGTGTGAGATATTCGAACAGAGTGAAACGGAGGTTTTATTTCAGATAAGAACTCCTTCCATTTTTGTAAGTGAGTATTTACACGAACTACATTTTCTTCTATCTTAGATATGGACGTATCCAAATCAGTATCAAATAATCCAAATTTTACAAGTGGCACCATAATAACCCCACCTGAAATTAAATCATGGTTTTTCATCATGGATAAAGTTATTTCTTCATAATTCTCCTTTGGGAAAATATCGCCATAGTCAGGATCAAAATAGCCTGCAATCAATTTTTTGGAGTCGTATATACGAAAAAAATCTTCATCAGATTCTAACTTCCACAACACATAGAAAATAATTCATGAACAAATAAAGGATTAATCAAAGACAATTAAATAAACTAGAAAATGAAGAAAAAGTAATGACCATTTCAAAAGAAAACAGAGATTTTGTAGATAGTTTAATAGATTATTACATTAGTGAATCAGAGTCATATAAGCAAATTGCAGAGAATTTTGTACCAGAAATCGAATCAATTCCAGATACGGCATTTGGAATAATTACAGGATGTGTGTATTCTGGATTTTTACAAGCATACCAGAATCAGCATCAAACACCGGGATTGGAAGATATGCATGAATTCAACCAGATTATTAAAAAACGAGCCCCATTAATCAAAAAATCTATTCTTAGCCCCAAACTAGAAAATGTTAAAAAAGAATAGATCCAAAAATAGAGAATTTTTTTCAAAAAAAGGTTTAATTTAAAAGAGAGTTCATGCAAAAACCGGTTCTTGTTGGATGTCGTTTTTCACTATAGTCATGGGTATTAATACAAATGCACATATGATAACAAAAAGATGTGTTTTCCTATTAAAACACATCTAGAGATTATCAAAAAACATTTCAAAGAAAAATACATACAGTTTAATTCTGACCACGTAAATTTAGAGTCATGAACATAGATGGAAGTAAAATTATCTTTGCATTAGGAATATCATCAGCAGTAGTAACTGCAGTAATTGTATTGTATTTTTCAATACGCTAAAGATAAATCATCAAAAAATTGTAACAAAGCAATGACAGATACAAATGAATTTAGAATTACACAGATAGTAGATAATGGTCAAATAGCTCAACTAACATTAATTGAAAATGTATCAACTGAACCAATTTCACAAAAACAGATGATAATAGATAATGTCTCAAAAAAACTTGATGCTGAAACTAAAGAACAAGTTATGCCATTGTTAGAGGCAATATTACAAGCACAACCAACTGTCAATATCAAGTCATATCAACAAACACAGATTACAATAGCAATGCCAAAATCAAGGTATGACAATATGGGAAGACCTCAAGTTGGAAGCATGATTGAAGTAGATTTGAAAAAAATCTAAAGATTGGAATTTACTTCATCAATAGTATGTAACGGTAAAGAGCAAGTAAAGTCTTTACAGATAAAAACAGATGTCTTTTCTTCAAAAAATTTGCCTGTGAAAAAGGGAAATTCAGAAAGACCGTTTAATTGATCTGAATTTTGAATCATAACCATAATTGAATTAGGCAAATATTTCAATAAGAGGGATTCCTGGATTTCTGAATTTTCAGTGTTGATGATAGTAATCTCAACAGGTTTTTGAATAAAAAGGGAAATAGTATTTAACAAATAGCCAAAACCAAAGGGATTTTCTGCAGCTATTTGTGCCTGAGATTCCATTATTTTTGTAGCAATATCTAGGAATTTTTGTTGCTGTGAAAAATGGTACAATTTTAACAATACAAATGCAGAGACTGAATTTCCAGAAGGCAAAGACAAGTCATAATTGCTTTTTGGTCTGATGATTAGTTTTTCATGATTATCAGAAGTCATAAAGAAGCTACTGCTGCTTGGATCCCAAAAATGGTCTATTAAATAATTTGTCAGACTCAAAGAAAGTTTAAGATATTTGGGATTAGGTTCAATCTCAAAAACATCTAACAATGCATTAATAAAATAAGAATAATCTTCTAGGTAGCCATCTATTTTTGCAATATTATTTTTGTAAGTTCGTCGTAATTTATCATCTACAAGAAGATGCTGTTCAATAAACAATATACAATCTTTTGCTGCATTTAGGTATCTGAGATCATTTGTTACACGATAGCCTTTTGCAAATGCAGTTATCATCAAAGAATTCCACGAAACAAGTATCTTATCATCTAAACCAGGAGGGATTCTTGTGGAGCGAACTTTTAATAATTTTTCAGCACATGAATTTAAAATCTTGTGAATTTCTTGTTCTGATTTTCCAAAATTAAAAGCAACAGTTGAGATATTGAGATTGTTACACAAAATGTTATCTCCCTCCCAATTACCACCATCAGTCACATCATAGTATAAACAAAAAATATCCGCATCACTTCCAAGGATTGCTTTAATTTCACTCTTCTTCCAAACATAGAATTTTCCTTCTACACCATCAGAATCTGCATCATATGCAGAATAGAATCCACCTTCAGGAGAAGTCATCTCACGTAAAACAAAGTCCAAAGTTTTTTGTAATACTTCAAGATAGAAAGGATCTTTTGTTATTTGGTATGCTTCTACATAATTGACAGATATCAATGCATTGTCATAAAGCATTTTTTCAAAATGAGGAACCAACCATTTTGCATCAGTAGAATATCTATGAAAACCACCTCCAATTTGATCAAAGATTCCACCTTTTGCCATTTTGTTAAGAGTCTTGAGCGCAAATTCATTGAATTTAGAAAGACCTGTAAGGTTGGCATATCTAAACAAAAATGAAATATTTGCAGCATTAGGGAATTTCGGTGCAGAACCAAATCCACCATAGGTCACATCACCCAATTGGAATAAATTCATTGCAGCCTCATCAAGAATTATTTTTTCCAGTTTTGAGGGAGTATGAATTATTTCAGTTTTGTGTAAAGCGTTTAGAAAATTCTCTGCAGATTTTTCAATATCTTTTGGTTTTTCCTTCCATGCTTGAGAGAGTTGCCTACAAATACTTCCAAATCCAGGACGGCCATAAGAATCCAATACAGGAAAATAAGTTCCAACATAGAATGGTTTTTGATCAGGAGTAAGAAAAATACTCAGTGGCCAACCACCTTGACCAGTTGCTATCTGACAAACTTTTTGATAAATATCATCAACATCAGGTCTTTCTTCTCTATCTACTTTGATATTTACAAAGTTTTCATTCATAAATTTTGCAACCTCATCATTTTCAAAAGATTCATGTGCCATAACATGACACCAATGACATGAGCTATAACCGATACTGAGAAAAATCGGTTTGTTCTCATCTTTTGCTTTTTTTAAAGCCTCATCGTTCCAGGCATACCATTGTACAGGATTATGTGCATGTTGAAGTAAGTAAGGACTTGTTTCATGAATAAGGTTGTTTTCTACCACAACTGATCAAATTCGTTAGAATATTTGTACCTAATTGACAGACTAATCCCAGATTCCTCTACCTTCGGTTAATTCGTAAATTCTCACATTAATTTTTCTAAGTAATTTTACTTTAGATTTATGAGCTTTTTTATCATGACTGTAATCTTTTTTTTCAACCAATTCCTGTAATCTTTTTAATTGATCCAATGAAAGATTTTTGAATTCATTTTTAGAAGATGTAATCAAACGCAATAATTTGACTCTCTCACGATCCTCATCTGTAATTTCAGACATGTTATTACATTCAATAGGGTTCTTTATTTTTTTAATGAGTTTTGGTAATAAAGTGTAATCTCAAGTGGGTTAGAAAATATGATTTTATCTTCAATTAACAACATTCCAGATATCCAGCCTTGAAAACCTATGAGTTACAGAAGGATGTATTTTCAATCTAATCAGGTAGCCAAAAGTAGGGTGAGATTAGCGAATCTTAAAATCCCATGTGCTATTTGGAATAACATGGAAAAGATGCGTGCAATGGTACTTGAAAAATGCGCAGCGATTGAGACAAATCCGTTAAAATTAAAACACATTAAAAAGCATGAAATTAAAAGACCTAATGAGATTTTACTAAAAATAGAAGCGTGTGGAGTTTGTCATTCACAACTTCACGGAATAGAAGGAGACTGGCAAGATATTGGAATTCCGCCTTCACTTCCCACAGTTCCAGGTCATGAAATTGTAGGAAAAGTGATTCAAGTCGGAGACAATGTAACAAAATTTAGAGTAGGCGATAGAGCAGGAATCACACCACTCTTAGAAGCATGTAAGAAATGCCAATATTGCAATGAAGGAAAAGAGTATCTTTGCGAGTCATCAACAATCACAGGTGAATCATTCAAAGGAGGGTATACAGAATACATTACAGTGGTAGATGATTTTGCAACCAAAGTTCCAGAAAACATGAAACCAGAATATGCAGCACCGTTATTTTGTGCAGGTATCACGGCATATAAGGCAGTTAAAGCTGCAGAACCAAAATTACATAAAAAAATAGGAATCTTTGGAATTGGAGGAGTAGGTCATATGGCAGTTCAATTTGCAAAAGTTGAGAATTGTGATGTAATTGCATTTTCTAGATCAGAAAAACATCTTAAGATTGCAAAAAGATTAGGTGCAGTGGATACAATGATGTTTTTAAAAGACCAGAAAGAATTTTTAGACAAATTAGAAGAAAAACATGGTTTGTTAGATGCTGCAATAGTATTTGCACCAGCAGATATTGTTACAGACACAGCAATCAAATCAATAAAGAAAGGAGGACTAGTAGTAATTGCAACAGTGGGAGAAAGACCTGCATTTATGGCATTCGAGGAAAAGACAATTAGAGGTACACTGATAGGTTCAACTAAGGATATGGAGCAAGTTATCAAAATATGTGATGAAAAGAATATCGAAGTGGTTTATCAAATATTTGCATTAGAAGATGCAAATGAAGCTCTCAAAAAATTGAAAAATTCAGAGATTGAAGCTAGAGCAGTTTTAATTCCTTAACTTGCAGATTAAATAAAGGATAGAATGATTTTAGATATGAATTGCAGCCGATGTCATCATACAGATGAGGCACACATACCAAATAAACAGAGTAATTCAATCATCAAAGTAGGAAAATGCCAAATTCCAACATGTGTGTGTCAGCAATATCTAGATCCAATTCAAAAGATCGATGAAGAACTCTTGTAACGATTAATATATTAAAATTGTTTCAGGTAGTTTATGGATAAACATAAACCATCAAATGAAATGATAAAAGATCTCGATAATGTGTTATCCAAGTTGAATGCCATGGAAATTGTTGCCTCTGATGATCATCAAAAAAATTCAGTTAAAGTGATGAGAACATTAGTTGAAGGGCAAATACATGCAATTAACGAATTTCAACATCTGAAAAAAGCCATAGACTTGTTGACCTTACAATTGTTTGATGTTCAAAATAAGGTTAACAATTAAGCTTTGTATCACTTAACCCACAGTTTACACAACGAAAGATAGTAGATTTTTCAAGAATTTGTTCGGATTTCATATCAGAGCCACAGCAGGGACACACATATTTTGGTTCAGACTTTTCAGATTTTCTCACTAAATAATCCGGTTTGATTTGAGGAAGATCATCCAAATTACAAGGAGGTTTGTAATGAATCATTATTTTATTTAGGATATTTTTTCGGTGTATGTCACTAGAGTCAAACAATGGCAATATTGCCAAAAATAATGATTTTTCAGAGCCCGAATGTTTTACCCAGCATTTGAGATTAGGATGCTGAACAAAAAAAGACTTTTCGTCAGTCTTGGAGCAGTCACCAACATACAGAATATTGAATTTATCCTTATCTCTTGAAAGAATTAGATAGACTAATTTTTCCATGGGCGGCCCCCACTCATCAAGAGAAATGGGCCCAAGAAACTCATATTGAAGAATTTGTATACTCAATGAGATTAATTTGAAGACTTTTCTTTTTAGCTTTTCTCAAAAATCATGCTAGTATTACAGATTTGATCGCAAAATCTACACTTGAAAAGATTAAATTCAAGAGGGATTGATCTTCCATAAATGAAAGAGTCTCACAATTATGCACAGGTAGGTTATAGTATGATCGTAGTGTCTGCAAGCCTTGCTGCAATTGGAATTATCGCATTATTTATTGGCGCCGACGGTCTTCTAGCAGATAATATGCAAAGGGAGAATACATATCATTTTAACGAATGTAAAGAAAATGATTTCAAAACAGAAGGGTGTGAGAAGTACTGGGATCGAATAAACAACGAGATCTCTGGAGTTTATGTAGACCTAGAAGAATAATCTAAAAACCATTAGCAAAGTCTTCAAACATATTTTGATTCTTTGTAAGTCTATTCATTGCAAAGAATGCACCACCTACAATTCCGGCTTGATAAAATGTATACAAGAAAACACCTGAGGATGTTGGATCAGATTGTGTGAAACTTAACACAAGCATTGTAAAAAATACAAAAGTACCAACAAAAGTTACCACCCTATTTACAAATCCAGTATCCATACCAACAATTCTTTTTGTAGCCCCTGCCATTAAACCAATACTAGTAATTATTAGAAAAGTAGCTCCACCATTTGAAGTTATGAAATTATCTAACCAAGATAAAAGACCATCATCTAAAATAGACACCTGTGGCATTATACTACCTCCATTTAGGGCAAAATTTACAGAGCTAAACATCCCACCCATAACAAAAAAGAACAGAAATATCTTTACAATCGATCTTTTTATTGGACTTCGAATTTCTGATGGTTTCACAGCACGTTCAGTAATTCTCACGCCATAAAGAAAACCTACAGCTATAGCTGGAATAAACATGATATTTATCAGAATAGGAGACTCTTTGTTAATAGCCTCTATCTGAGGATAAAATATTAAAAATAGGATTATCGCAAGAGATGCTGCCGAAATAAACAGTATAAAACCTACATAGCTGTGACCATTTGATTCATAGATGTCATTCCAATTAGACATTTTATAGAGTCTAAATAAAATAATTAAAAACCAAATCAAGAAATGATTTGGTCAAATGATCAATTCTGTTTACCCTTTTTAATACAAAGAACGAATAGATATTTGTGAGAATAGGCAAGACAATAACAATAATAGGGATCACAATACTGATTTCCGGGACAACTTTTCATCTTCAAGGACAATCAATGATAGGTCCTGAGACATCTTTTATGTATTCAAATCCAGATTGGGTAACATATGGAATCCAAATTGTAATTATAGGGATAATCACAATGATAGCAGGAGTTATAGTCAACAAGAAAAATTAATCAAGTAAGAGTGGTGGTACTAAATTTTGGTTTTTCGATTTTAAAGATAATAATTTCAGTAATTGGTACAGATCGTCTACAACAAATTCAGATATAATATTACACCTACCATAAGTAATGAAATAACTTTTGATTTCAGGATTTTTTAATTGATGGTAAACATACTGATCTTAGATGATATTACAGATTATATCATGCATATGTTTTTAATCTAAATCAAATCTCCGTAAAAATATCTACTTAAAGACACCTAAAATATCCTTCCAGATGGATCAAAAACCAGCAGAGATTGGATCTTGAGGCTTCATAATTTCTCGCAACAAAATGGTTGCAAAGGAACCTCTTGACAATGAAAACTCTACAGTATTTTCATTTGCTGAATAATCAGAACAATGAATTGTAGCTTGCCGAAAACCACCTTCACTACTTACTTCTTGCATCTCTTTTATGAAAAAATCTTTGGGTGAAATTTCTTCTTGTTGCAATATTTTAGATATTTGATAGTCAAAACGTGTTTTTTTGTAATAAGAATAACCAACAAAAGGTAATGCCAAATTCTGGTCCAATCCTTTCACATATTTTCCAATTATCCCATTAAAATCAAAACAAACATCACCAGATTCTGCTTCAAAGAGATTTTCACCATCTAAAAAAACATAACTTAGAGACTGATTAAAAATAAAAGACTGGTAAGCTTGAATATAAAAACGCCTTAAAGATACAGGGATTTTTCTGATTGCACGAATTGGTTCACCATGATCAATCATCTCTTTTAGAACAATTCTTTCAATATCCATTTGTGGTGGAACTTGATCAAAATATTTTTTATAATTTTTAGAGTCAGATAGTTTTTCACGAATCTCAGTATTTTCTTTTGAATCATAAATAGATGTAAAACATAAAATTAATTCAATTGCTTTTTTAAAATTCCTTTTTAAAAGTGCCTTTCCAATTAGGTGAGTCACAGCTCTTTTTGAGCCAAAACGCTGATAACCATAGAAATTTAGAATTTTGTCATATTCAATAAAAGAAGACAATGAGTTTGAGCACTCAGAGATTTTAATTTTAAAATGATTTCCAATCATATCTTTTTTTGACAATGGTTTTTTTACATAACCGATCTTTTCAAGAACATATTTGTCAGTAGAAAAAATTTCAATTGCCCGTCCTTTATTATCAGAGCATACAAATTGTTCAGTAAGGGCAGAAGCGTCTTTCAATCCAAGAGATTTTAGACGTATTCCTTTTTTGGCAAAAATTTTAGATAGAGCATGATTAGTATCAATGTTTTTCTTTTTTAACTTGTAAACGGCATAACCATTCTGATCAATTATAGAATTTTCGACTTTTTTAGAAATTAATTCGCTTACTTGAAAATCATCAACAGACACTCTTATTTTTCCTCCAATTCCAGCAAAGGTTGTACTGTAAACTGAAATACCAATTTGGGAATCTAAGTCTGGTATCACTCTATTGTCACTGTGATAAATTTACTGATTGCAACATCAGATGTTTGTACACCAACAAGTATTTTGTATATTCCAGGTTCAGCATCATCTGATGCATGGATGATAGTAGTGATTGGATAAGGAGTATTAGAATCTAATTGAAATGATTCAGGTGTGTTATCTAACAGATCAATATTTAGAAAATCACGAGTAGATGACAGAATCAAGGAAATACCCAATAGATCTTTTTGTGATTTTGGAGATATAATAAACTCAAAATCTTTTGAATCTCCAGGAGAGAGGGTCAAGGTATTTGATCCTAATTGAATATCTAGAGGTAGTTCTATAGATGTATCAACAACACCAATGTTATTTTCAACCCATTCGGTAAACCATATTTTTGTACCATCTACAGTAAAATCAAAAATTTGAGCAATACCGCAATCTGCTAACATCATACCAGTTCCAGGATCACAATCGCCCCAGTAGGGGTTTTTTGAAGGAACATGGTATTCTACAAGTGATTGAGATTCAGGATCCATCACAGCAATATTGTTTGCAGTTTGGGTATTGAAAACAATTCGTCCTTGATCATCGGATTCAATCCAGTAAGGTCTAGAAATAGGGGTTTTGACAATTCCTGTTTGGTTGCCATATGTATCAAGTAAAGGATCTGATGTCACGTATTGAGTGAATTCTTTGGTTACAGGATCAAAATTAAAGAAATACGAGGAAGTTGTATCTGCAAGCCAGATGGTTCCATCATTTGCAACTACAGATCCATTAGGAGTGAGTAATTCTACAGGCAACTCAAAGATTTCAATAAAATCAAGTAAAGGAAGTAATTGTTCTTTAGAGTTTGAAACAGCATTAAAATATCCATTTTGATCAAATTTTACTAAAACTCCACCTTGCTGGAATAACCAATTTGTGAACCATACATTGTTACTTGCATCTAGTGCAAAATCGGCAGTTACTGAATCATCAACAGGAGATGGAATGCTAAGATAGTTAATCTCATCTCCAGACTGTGTTGGATCCAAGAATGTTAGTTTGTTTCCAGTAAAATCATTAATTATTATCTGAGACCCATAAACTTGGAGCTTTTGCGGCAGTGAATTTCCTTCTGATGGATATGATAGTCTTTCATATTTTTCATCAAGGGTTGAAAACTTCCATACAGAATCATATGTTTCATCAGTAAACCAAACAGAGCCATCTGGGGCATAATCAATTCCCCACATCATTGAACGGCCACCTTTTGGCCATAATGGATTATCATATTCAGTGAAAATCTGGGTATTAGGATCAAATTTTGCTACTTTGCCTGTATTGGTTTGAGTGAACCAAACATTTCCATCATAATCAGTTACAATAGCTAATGGATTGGTACATAACGTAGGAATAGAAAATTCTTGGACATAATCAGTTGATTTTGCAGTATTAGATCCGCAAAACTGTGCACGCTGTGCATCGGGAAAATTATCAGCAGGAGTTCCAGTAATTGTAATTTCAGAATTTTCAGATGATGTAGGAGTATTATTTAGAAGTACACCAGCAGTCAAGGAAGTCAACATAATTGTTGCAAAAAATATGGAAACAACCACACCAATTTTCTTCATAACTAAACAACCACACCAATTTTCTTCATAACTAAAAAATCACCAAACCTTGTTATATCTCATTCCCAATAATCTACAGTAACTTTAGATCACCAGTTATTTTATCAATTAAGTTCTCAGGAGCAGGACCAATAGAGATGCAAGTGATAGTCCCAGAATCGATCTGAGTATGCCCAGCATCAATAACTTCTGACCAAGGAAGATTCAAATCAATTGCGTGTCTTTTTACTTCGTGTAGATCTTTGAGACAGGAAACTTTGAGAACAACTTTCTCTTGTCCATTCCACCATTCATTGTACCATTCAGGATGAGACTTTCTTACATATTCAGCACCAAGAACACATGCATGACCTACTTGTGCTGCAATCTTTCCTTTACCCATATCAAGATCAGTTCTAACTATGATCACTTGTTTGATATTTCCCATAGGATAATCAAATACAGGCTTAATGAAAAACTTTTGAACTAAGACCTATGAAATTGTAGATATTCAAATATTTTAGCCAGCATCTTACTGTACATTACGGCTGAACCTCAAATTAATGGCCCATTCATTTCTTCTTGATGCACAAATTGCATATTACTGCACATTAAGCAAGATTATCCAGTACAAGAAAAATTTTATGAAAATCGGTCTAAGCATCATGCCAAACAAAATTCTTGCAAAAGAGGTGTATGCATAATGCGTTCTGGACGCCAACCGCATTCTTTCACGGTAAAGTCTTCAAAACCAAGATGGATTAGAGAACAAAGACCATCAGAAAAGGAATTATTAGAATCACTGTGTAGTGAAATTCAATCATTAAGACATCACTCCAAGTTATTTGAAACTCAGTACAGATCACTTCAAAGATACTACCATTCCTTGTCACGCCAGGTGATCCCATGGATATAAGTTCTCTTATCAATCTGTTCTAGAACATTTTTTTACTCAGTTCTATATGGAGCAAGGTTGATCCTCAAACAGGGAAATTCTAATAGTAGAATCAGAGCAGGTTAGAACTCCAGACGAAGAAGATGGTGGAGACAATAACCGAGATGAAGACTAGATAAACTATCTTTATCTTTTTTTATTTTTATTTTTTGAATAAAACATATTTTCACGTGGGTTTGGTAATAATTGCCATAACCATAACTTCATACATGCTGTATTCCCAATTAAATTCAAACGATAATAGATCATTATAGAAAAATAGAGTTAAACCAAGAAACGCGTGCAGCAAAATACCAATAGTTTTTGAGAGATAGATATGTGAGAAGAGTTATCAATCGAGAGAGAAACCATTCATATCTGCAATCTCTTATGTCACTTCATTTTCTTAATATTTACAAGAATATTGATTCTTGTTTTTTATATTGGTTTTTAAGTAATTTTGTATTTGGTTAGAAATCTATCAAACTGATCTTGGTAATGATTTCTGGTTGTCTTCGATTTTATTTATTCTTCAAAGATGAGCAGTGAGCGTTGTTTCACAGATAGGTATAGTATAAACTTGTAAATACATACGCTGTACGGTAACCTTTTGAATTAAATAATTGACAAAAAAACAAAATATGTGTATTTTGATGTAGTGGTTGCTGGAGGAAGTGTGGCGGGATTATTATGCGCTAGAGAGATCGTTTCAAATGGATTTTCAGTGGTTGTTATTGAGGAAGATTATGAGATTGGAACTCCAGAGCATTGTGGAGGATTAGTAAGCCTTGCAGGGTTAGAAGAATTACGAATAATTCCGTTTCGAAAAATTTTTGAACATATGATAGAGTCTGCAAAAATATCGGCCCCCAATGGAAGTAGTTTTACAATTAATTCAAAGAAACAAAGAGTGGTAGAGATTAGCAGGAGAGAATTGGATAAACAGATAGCCTTCCAAGCTCAGAAAAATGGAGCTGTGATAAAAGTTAGAACGAGTTTTCAAGAAATTACAGACACAGGAATTAGAACAAATCAAGAAAAAATTGATTGTGTGATTTTTGTTGATGCACGTGGAGTGTCATCCCTCATACACAAAGATAGAACAGGTATTTTATCGTCTGCACAATATGAAATCTATGCAGATTGGATAAAAAAAGGAAAAGTAGAAGTAATTTTTGATCAAGAAAAATATCCTGGATTCTTTGCATGGATCATACCATCAGACGAAGGTAAAGGTAAAGTTGGAGTTGCAGGGCATGGGATCAATGTTGCTGAAACAATAAATAATATTTTAGAGGAAAGAGGAAACTATTCAACAATTAGAAAAATTTTTGCTCCAATATGGATTAAAGGTCCTATCAAAAAATTTGTGGACGGTAAAACCGTAATTATTGGTGATGCTGCAGGACAAGCAAAACCTACAACAGCAGGTGGAATTTTTACTAGCGGTATGGGCGGTGTGTATGCAGGACAAGCAATATCAAAATTTTTGAAAACGAATAACAATGAGGATCTTGATGAATATCAAAAAAAATGGATGGAGAGATTCGGTGATGAAGTTGAAAGACAATTGTTGGCAAGAAAAATTTTGGAAAGAGTAGACAACAATACAATCAACAAATTATTTGAATCAATTACACCAGAAATAATAAATGAGATTTCAGAGAAAGATGATTTTGATTTTCATACTGGCTCAATTATAAAAATATTAGGGATTAAAAAGTCAATGAAAACAGCTCAAACTCTAATAAGCGGAGAACTCAAAAAATTACTAAGTTAAAACATGCTCAAATCCCAAGGAAAGTATAAATGATGTTTACAGAAAATTCTTGTATGTCATCATCTACTATATCATTACCAAAATGTAGCTGTTGCCACAGACATGTTATGCCTAATGATAAAAGTGTAAAATTCAATTGTCCTAATTGTGGAGAAGACCTAATTTGGCGATGTCAAAGTTGCAGGGAAGCAGTAAGAAACTATACTTGCTCTTCATGTAATTTCCAGGGACCTTAGAAAATGACTCAGTTACTATTAATTACAAAAATTCTCCCAGATGGAATAGATACAGACCTTGATAAATTAGCAGAATTGATTAAAGCATCACTAAAAGAAGGAATTACAATGAAAAGACACGCAAAAGAACCGCTGGCGTTTGGATTAGAATTTCTTAAAGCAGAATTTGTACTAGATGATAAAGAAGGACAAATGGATGCCTTGGAAGATTCAATAAGATCAATTGAAGGCGTAAGTGAGTTTGAAGTACTCAATATGAGTCGCATGTCAGTTGACATGAAATAGGTGATTTTTTGGCACGCAAAGAAGAACCTTTGCAAGTGAGAATAGGAGAAGCAAAGCAAAGAGATGTAGGTAAAAAACGTGCCAGAATAGGTCCCGAAGCAATGGATTTTCTCAAAGTAACACCAGGAGACATTATTGAAGTGATGGGATCAAGAACTAGTTGTGCAGTGGTGTGGCCAGTTGACGAAGATGAAAAGTTACTTGACATCATAAGAATTGACGGACAAACAAGAAAGAATGTTGGTGCATCACTAAATGATTTTGTGAAGATTAGAAAAGTTACATCAAAGTTTGCAAAAGCAATTTCATTAACACCAGTAAATGATTCAGTTACAGTGGACAAAGAATTTACAGATTTTGTCAAGAATAGATTAAAAGGATTACCAATTACTCATGGTGATGAAATTTCAGTAATGATTTTAGGAAATTCCATGGACTTTAAGATTACAAAGACATCTCCAAAAGGAGTAGTCAAGATAGACCGCAGCACAAGCCTCACCATCTCAACAGAAACTTCAATTGATAGGAAAGTCAGAGTAACATATGAAGAAGTTGGAGGATTAAGGGCAGAAGTCAAAGCAATGCGAGAAATAGTAGAATTACCACTAAAACATCCAGAGTTATTTATAAGATTGGGAATTGAACCCCATAGTGGAATTCTATTTTATGGACCGCCTGGATGTGGAAAAACCTTACTTGCAAAAGTCATGGCAAGTGAATCAGAAGCTAATATGTTTCCTATCAATGGTCCAGAAATAATGAACAAGTATTATGGAGAAACAGAGGCAAAGCTAAGAGAGATTTTCAAAGAGGCAAAAGATAATTCTCCAAGCATAATATTTATCGATGAAATCGACGCAATTGCACCAAAAAGAGAGGAAGTATATGGAGACGTTGAAAAGAGAGTTGTTGCACAATTACTAGCTCTGATGGATGGTCTTAATGACAGAGGTAATGTCATTGTGCTTGGTGCCACAAATAGGCCAGATAGTGTAGACCCAGCACTTAGAAGACCAGGTAGATTTGACAGAGAATTTGAGATATCAGTACCAAATGAGGAAGGAAGACTTGAGATTCTTGAAATCCATACAAGAGGAATGCCAATTAGTAATGATATTGATTTGAAGGATTTGTCAGCAGAATTACATGGATATACTGGTGCAGATATTAAATCTCTTTGCAGAGAAGCTGCATTAAAATCAATTAGAAGATATTTACCTGAGATAGATCTTGAAACTGAAAAAATTCCGTCAGAAGTATTACAAGCAATGCAGATCAAACTAATTGATTTTTACGATGCTATGCACGAGGTAGTCCCCACAGCAATGAGAGAGTTTTATGTTGAAAGATCAAAAGTGTGGTGGCACGATGTGGGAGGATTAGAAGACGTAAAAAAATCATTAACAGATAATTTAGTTATGGCAATAAAAGAGCCTAGTAAATTTACAAAGATGGGGATAAGACCGCCAAGAGGAGCTTTGCTTTATGGACCACCTGGATGTGGAAAGACTCTACTAGGAAGGGCACTTGCTACTGAAACTGGTGCAAATATGATTCTAGTTAGAGGTCCAGAAATACTTTCAAAGTGGTTAGGAGAATCAGAGAAAGCCGTCAGAGAAATTTTCAGAAAAGCAAAAACATCATCCCCCTGTGTAGTGATTTTTGATGAGTTAGACTCTCTTGCACGGTATAAGTCAGGTGATGGAGGAGTAAGTGAAACTATTCTAAGCCAACTACTAACTGAGATTGAAGGTGTCTCATCACGTGTGTCGATAGTAGGAATTACAAATAGACCAGATGTTTTAGATAACTCTCTATTAAGAACAGGAAGGTTAGATTTGGTTTTATATGTACCCCCACCAGATGAAAAAGGAAGATTAGAGATAATCAAAATTTTAACAAAGAAGATGCCATTGGCAAATGATGTAAAATTAGAAGAGATTGCAGTAGCTACACAGAGCTATTCTGGAGCAGATTTAGCAGCACTCTGTAGAGAAGCAGCAGTACATGCAATGCGAAATAAATTACCAAAAATTTCAAATCAAGATTTTGCAAATAGCTTAAAGCAAGTAAAACCATCTATTACTAAAGAAGTTGATCAATGGTACAACACAGTAAGGGAAAGTATATCTAATGTAGTACCCAAGTCAGGAGATAAAACATTTTACGGATAAAAATGACAATACCAATTAAGAATATAGTATTTGATAAAATTAAGGAAGTAGGTTCACTAACAGATGTTGAACTCTATAAAAGTTTGGCAAAAGATGAATATGCTCTTACAGAAGACAGATTCAACAAAACACTTCTAGATTTAGAAATTCTTGGTCTTATTAGAGTAGCATGGATTACAAAAGATGAACGCAGAATAGAAGTGATCGTTGTAGAAGAAGATGAGGGAGATGAAATAGAACAGCAAAACAAAGAAGCAATCGAAAGAGATTACGAAGCAAGCTTCCCAGGATTAGAAAAATAATTACTAAAATAAAGGATAATGGAATGCTGCATCTAATGCAACGGCAACAAAAATTATTGTAAGATAAGGAGCAGTTACTTTGTATGCTTTCCAAGCAAATTCAGATGTAGGATTCTTTGTCAGTTTGTAATGATAAACAAGCATTAATCCTCCAGAGACTACAGCAATTGCAGTGTAAACAACTCCCATTCCATCTGGAATAAATGAGAGTATTAAGGAATAAGGAATCAAAATAATTGTGTTTCCTAAAATGAATTTAGATGTTTTCTGCATCCCAATCACAACAGGTAACATTGGAACACTTGCTTGTGCATATTCATCTTTGATCTTCATTGCAAGACACCAAAAATGTGAAGGTGTCCACACAAAGACTAGAAATCCAACTAAGAATCCTAACAAGTCTATGTTACCAGTAGCTGCAGTCCATCCAGCCCAGGCTGCAGCACTTCCTGCAATTCCACCAATTACAATATTTGAAGTGTGTCGACGTTTCAGCCATACGGTGTAAATTATAACATAAGAGAAAATTCCAACTGCAATAAAGAAAGCAGAGACTACATTAAGTGCAAAAAAGCCATAGATTACAGAAACACAGCTAACAATCAAGCCATATAACAAAACATTGGATGGTTTCATTCGTCCTGACGGAATTGGTCTTTTACTTGTCCTCGCCATTTTTGGATCAATGTCTTTATCATAGTAATGATTAAGGGCACTAGATCCGGCAGATGCTAATGCTCCTGCAACAATAATGTGTAGGTAATCCAGGTACTCGAGTTCAGGCGTACCGTCAACTAGTTTGCTTGCAGCATACATAGAAGTTACTGCGGTAATCACTAAAAGAAGCACAATTCTGGGTTTAGATATCTCCAATATTTCATTAAATCCCAATCTCACTATATCCAATGACAAAGCCATTTAATTTCTTCGTATGCTAGATCCATTGGGTTGCAAAAGGAATAAGTATTCAGGATAATCAGCTATTTTAAATGAGTAACTGGGACCTCATGATGCCGGGAATGGGATTAACAGCTATAGGCTTGGCTGGGCTCACATTATCATATGCAGGTATTGCACATACATTCATTGATGGAATGCATGCTTTGACAGGCCTTACAATGTTTGTAGGATTGATTTTCTTATCAGCAGGTATCTTAGATGGAGGTATTTCTACCAGTAATAGAGCCAAGGCAACAACTTTGGTAATTCTGTCAATAGTATTAGGATTCGGAGTTTTTGCCTTAACCATGAACACATCAGACTATACAATTACTTTAGCAGGAATATTAATGGCAATTGCATTTCCATCAATCATAATTGCATATCTTGCAATGAAACATCCAACCATAGTAAAACCAGTTGGTTCCATTGTTGGAATGGCAGCAGCTACTGGAATCATCATGTGGGTGGCATTTGGATTTGTATCTCCTGACACATACATGATACCACAGCAAGTCGAAATCCCCGGAGAAGTGGTAGAGAGTATCCCAACAGGACCAATATTTGCAATTAAAATTCTCATAGATTCCTCTATTCAAGGAAATCCAGACTATGATCCTGATGTTGCAAGAGTTCCACAAGGACATATAGTTGAATGGACAAACGAAGATTCAGTTATACATACAGTAACCAGTTCAGAAGGGTTTGGAGAAATATTTGATTCAAGTATAATTGATGCAAATGGAGTATTTACATTAGATACTGCGGATTTAGAAATTGGTGAATATGAGTATGTATGCAGTTTACATCCAAACATGATTGCAACTCTAATCATCGAAGAACCAAAAGAGCCAACCAAAGTTATAATTCCAAATGGAGCAGCAATACAGGAAGATGGACAAATTTACTACGACCCAGAAATAATTGATGTGACCGTTGGCACAACAGTTGCATGGGAAAATATCGACAATACAATACACTCTGTAACTTCCGGAACTCCAGATGCGGGAGGCGATGGAAAGTTTGATTCAGAGATGATGAATGCTGAAGACATATACAAATTTACATTTAATGACGTAGGAAGTTACGATTATTTTTGTATATTCCATCCTTGGATGGTAGGAGTAGTTAACGTAGAATAGATTTGCAGAAAATCACATTAACAGAGTCAGATAAAAAAACACTATCAGAACATTCAGAAAATCAAAAACCTAACGAGGCATGTGCCATATTATTTGGAAAAGGTAACCTAGTTTCAGAGTTATTTTTAACAGAAAATATTGGAGCATCACCTGTAAATTTTACAATTTCAAATGATCAACTAATCGAGGCATATAAGACAGCAGAAGAAAAACATCTAGAAGTAATAGGTATTTTTCATTCACATCCTAATTCAGATGCATTCCCATCAAATACAGACATAGAATTCATGCAAAGTAATCCAGTAGTGTGGATAATTTATTCCGGAGTCAACAAAAATTTCAGGGCATTTATTCTTGAATCAAAAATTATAGAAATTTCAATTGATAAGAAATAATTCAAGATGCCAAGATAAAAGTTGCACGTTCACTATGAACATCATTTAGAATGGTTTTATCAGGTGAGATAATTTTCCCAATTACATTAACAGGCGATGCAGGAATTATTTCCCCAGGATTACCAATTGGAGTAGGGCCATAAAACAAGCAAATTGCTTTGCCAGTGGGCCAATATGCGACATCGTTAAGTTCAACAGCAGACTTTGCATTTTCTTCGGATTGAGATATAGGAGATTGTGACGTGTAGATTTCATCACCCCACACATTCAGATCAACTGTAAAAGGCAAATTTTTTAGAAAATTATTTACGGTGTTAGGCGAGTATGTATCATCAAGTTCTAAAGTTATAATTTTGAAGTTTGGTATTTTAATTTGGACTATGTGTTTCATGATTTATTACGATCTTTGAAATAGAAAACCATTGCGAATATGTGTTATTTGAGCTAATTTTAGATTCAAAAATAAATTTAAACGGATCCACCCATCAAAGAGGAGATAAAACAAATGTAAATATGAAAATAATTGATTTAGTATTTAATCAAACTATCATACCAAAAAGATCTACTCAATAATAGTTAACTCAAAAACACAGATATCATTTGAAGAATAACAACAATTCTGCTAGGCTTAGTTCCTAAACGATAAGCATTTTTAGGATTAATTTGATATGTACATCTTTTATTTAATAGAAATTCGGATTCATTTTAAAATAAATATCCCTTTTTTTAATTGATAGCATGGAAATTCACGTATACGACACATATGTCAAAGCAGCAGATGGTCATACTATGCACTTTGATGTAATAACAGGTGAGAAAGATCACGATAAAGCCATTGCATATGGTAAAGAGTGGTTGAAATCAATCGGTGAAGACCAAGCAGAGATGACTCAAAATGAATGTCAATTTTGCCACTCACAAGGAGCACCAGCACCGGTAGAACAGGCAATTAAGGAAAACGGCTACTTTATCCAGAAAATGGAAGGCTGTCCTTAAACATTTTTTCTCTTTTTTCTTTAAGTTTTTTTAGACCAACTGCTTTAGAAACAATATGTCAGTAAACAAATATTCAAAATGGACAGTTGAAGGAGACAAGAAGACCAAATGGGTTTGTGGATGTTTCCAAACAGCAGATAATTATTTCAAATTCTGTGATATACATAATGAGACTTTAAAAAAAGCAATTCAATCTCAGATTGATGAGTTGGACATGACATTAATTGTAGAAGACTAGATAACAGAGGTTTTGATTCTTTTTCGATAAGGAGCAAATGTTTTCCCTTTTAATCCCTGCCTTACCAACTTGTTGAATCTTTTTCCATGTGCAAGATATGGAAATCTCATATGGATTAATTCATGTACAAGTGTATTTTCCAGAGTCTTCTCATCTGGAATCTTACGTACATTAATGAAAACAAGATTATGCTGCAGATATGAAACTCCATAATATTTGTATGCAGAAGTACGTCGACCCTCAGTCATTTCTTTTGGAACATCAAGAACTTCTTTTGTAGATAACAGAATTTGGGGTTCTAAAATAGAAAAACGATTTGAGTATATACCAACTTTTTCCAATATTTGCAATCTTAATTCAGGATCAAGTTTCATAATTCTTTTTCAAACAATGTGTGTTTATGTTGAAATGTCAATAGTTGTAAGAAATTTGGTGTATTTTCATTCTTCAACTTATGAATTAATAGGGTCAGAAGTTATAGTAGAGTAATCACAAATCATACAGCCACCGTCTCATCATACCCCAATTATTTCATTGAATCAACTAATCTTTGCGCTTTATTTCTAATTTCTGGAGTAATCTGGACTATTACTAGCCCTTCATTTGGTTGGCCATACAATGCAACTGCATTTTCAGGAGCATGAATGCATGCAGGAAGTATCAAAAGATCCTCCTCACCGTCAACAAGTAATCTGATTGGAGGTTGTATTGTAAATGCCTGTTTTATCACATCAATACTTTTTTGAGTAATTTCTGCAGCAGGATTATCAGTAGTTAGTTCAGTTATGTTTGCTAGTTTTGATGGGAGTTCTCTTTTTTTTCTTTTTTCCTGACCATCAATAATTTGTAATGACGGAATCAAACCAAAATCAATCATTTTCTCAGTTGTTCTGTCACCAACTGTAATGATGTATGATTTTTCTGAAAGAAATTTTTCAATGTTTTTTTTATCCGCATTACTTTCAGGTAAGAGTATACCTAACGGAGTTTTGAATTTGTCCCTAAGAGAATCAGGTAGTTTCACAGGAATCGCAGTTAATTAACAGGTTCGGGCGTTGGTTCAGAAGTTTCAGATGCCATATCATCTTGCAGTTTGTTTGCAAGTATACTACATTGGGCTGCAACATTTTTTGCACTCTTTCTAAATGCAATTGCACTTGGTGAGTCAGGATTTGTAATCATAATTGGTTTACCCAAATCAGAACCTGCCATGATTCCAGAGTTTAGAGGTATTTCTCCTAGGAAAGGCATATCAAATTGTTCACTAATTTTCTTTGCTCCACCTTCACCAAATATGTAATGCTTCTCATCACAATTTGGACAGATAAAGTGACTCATGTTTTCAATAACACCAATAATTGGAACGTTTAGTTTTTCAAACATTGAAACTGCTTTTACTGCAACATTACTTGCAACATCTTGGGGAGTTGTAACTACAAGAATGCCAGTAATAGGAATTGTTTGTGCAAGTGTTAATGGTATGTCACCAGTTCCAGGTGGCAAGTCTACAATAAGATAATCTAAATCAGACCAGTTAGTATCAACTAAAAACTGTTTTAATATTCCAGATATAATAGGACCACGATAAATTGCTGCTTGATTTGATTGATCTGCAAAGAAACCAAAAGATACTACTTTTAGTCCATTGGAATCCGCAGGTTGAAGTTTGTTTTCTTCAACTTCCATGAACCCATCTTTCATTCCCAACATCAATGGAATACTAGGACCATAGATATCAGCATCAAGTAATCCAACTTTAGCTCCTGTTTGAGATAACGCTAATGCCAGATTCAATGAAACAGTAGACTTTCCAACACCACCCTTTCCACTTGCAACACCAATAATGTTTTTGACAGATGCCATTCCAGTGTCTGCATCAAGTGAACGGCCTTCCATAACTTTGGCAGTTACTTTCATATCAAAATTTTTTAGATCAGTAATTTCGTCTATTGCTTTTCTTACATCATCCTCGATTTCTACATTGAAAGGACATGCAGGTGTTGTCAACTCCAAAGTAAACTTTAGATTACCATCATTAAGTTCCAGATCTTTTATCATACCCATAGATACGATATCTTTTTTCAAATCAGGATCAATCACAGTACTAAGTTTTTCAAGAACTTGATCTATTCCTACCATTGCGTCAAAAAGTGATGCTACATTATTTAAACATAGGCTAGAAAGTCTTTTACATCATCTAGATTTTTTTGCGGATTTTGGAGTAATTTTACGAAAAATTTAAGAAAATACAAGATTTTTATTTTAAAGGCACAGTTAGTTATGGACCATATCTAAAATCAGGGAGACAATTTTCTGATTTTTCATTTACTTATGAATGAGTTTTTTAGATTCTTAGTCAAAGGTAGTAACCGATGGCAGATTCTATATTAAGCCATTAGAAGTCCTTTAGATTGAGTCTATTTTAGAACTGAAAAGGATGTCCTGGCCCATGTGGATTCAGCCACCAAATTGAAGAGAGAAATGGACGTAGATAAAAGATGAAATCAATTAATTATATAAAAAAAATAATGTAGAATTCCAATTGTAGTAAATATTATTCGACGAATGGCTAGTGATCAAAAGGATTATTCAATAACTAGCTATAGAAGTTATCACACAACAATATTGATTTGAATATAAAAGATCATCTGTAATAAAATCAAACAAACGTTTAGAATTACCAAAGTAGTATTTTTATTTCATAGTAACAAGTTTCCTATAGATAGTAATCAACCAGTAAAAATATCAATGTATGGACATGATATTGGAACCAGAACATAGAGTTGTCATTAGATAACTACTTGGTTTTGATTACTATCTATATTTTTACCTCCGAGAAAGAAAATTCTGATCTTTTTATTTTTCTAATCATTTTTGTAGAAAAAACAAACAAACGTTTAGAACACACACATAATACTCTTGTATCAGTTTAACACTAGTAATACATCATGGTATATTCTAATGCATTGTATTTTGCATCACACTTTGACAAGTTGACTGAAGAAGTACTCTCAACTTTTAGTGTAAAGCAAAAATTACAAAAAAATAACAAGATAGATATTTCAAAAAAGAGAAAATAAAAATTAGTTGCAATCCTTACAATCAGGATTAATACACACTGGATTATGTTTTCCATCTCTTGTAGGGCGTGATGTATCTCGTCTTCTTTCTGTTCTAGTCATTCTTCATGTAGACGATTATAATTAAAAAGCATGACTATGAATATTTTTACAAATGTTTGAATTGAATACCATTTAATTACCAATCATTTGACCAAAAATGGCAAAATGAGAGAATTAATTGCAAGTTTTATTCTGATTTTATTTTCTTAATTTGAAATATTTTGTTACTACAAACCCGATTGTCAGATAGGGGCAATGTATAAGATACACAATAGTTTTGAATATCCCAGATTAGAAAGCTTTTTTGTTTTCAAGTCTAATTGAACTCGATGGTAAAGATAATACTTTATGGAATGATATTAGTCATAATTTCATCATTAGTTCTTCCCACATATGCTGAAACAATACGAATATCTGCAGGTTCAGCAAATCCCAGATGCCAAGAAAATAACGAATGTTTCATCCCATATCATATAGAGATTAACAAAGGGTCTAGTGCAACATGGATAAATGGAGATTATGCATCACATACAGTGACTAGTGGAACTGCTCAAAACGGAACTGATGGAAAATTCTTTTCGGAGAGAATAAGAGCAGGCGGAGTATTTTTCCATGTATTTACAACACCAGGTAATTTTGAGTATTTTTGCACCATTTATCCATGGATGAATGGAGTCATAACAGTAAAGGACAGCACAGATACGAAAAGTTCTGCAGAAAATGCAGGCATACAACTCTTGAAAAACAAGAAGGATAGTGTTATTGCAAAAACTCCAGATACATCTGAAAACAAGACAAGTATTGAGCCAACTAAATTTTTGATGAATGTTGATGATAAGAAAATAATGCTAAACTATAACATAACAGAAGGCAGTATACGTGACATTTATCCAGATACAAAATCGCTAATCATCAAGATAGATACAACTAAACAGGGAATGCTCTCAATTACTTTACCACGCGACATAATTGACGCAAAATTAGGAGATATGGATGATTCTTTTTATGTTTTAGTTGATGAAGAGGAAGTTGATTTTGACGAAATTGCTACACCCATAGAGAGAACCATATCGGTAGAATTTACAGAAAATACAGAAGAGATTGAAATTATTGGTACCTTTGTCATACCAGAGTTTGGGCTAGTTGTATTAGCTGTATTGTTGATTGGAGTTATCTCAGTAATCGCAATATCAAGATCCAAGATATTTGTCATTTTACAACCAAGACATATTATTTCTTTATGAGATCCTAAAATGTAGTTCAGATAATGGAAATCCATTTTCAAAAGTAAATGTAAGTTTTTGAAATGTCTCTTTTACTGAATTTAAAAATGAATGGGAAATAGATGATCACTGTGAAAAAATAAAGAAGTGTGTTTTAACTGTAAATTTCTACAGCAGTAAGAGTAGAAAATTTGGCATCGTAGAAAAAGATATTCTTACATCAATTGATAATTATCCTTTTTGTGATGAAAAAATAAAATCTATTTTAGAGTAAAAAGAAAGTGAATGATAGAACTATTGATAACGATAATTGTTATTTAATGAACAATAAAGTCAAAACAGAAAAGACATCATAAGAGATAATTTTCATCATCATGAAATAGTTAGTGTGAGATATTGAGGTGCGTAGGAATAGAATCACACACAATCAATGAAAAAGAACTAGAACCACATGAAGATATAAAATCATACTATTATGAAAGGTACAGTAAGATAATTCCTTTTGATGTGCCAATTATAATTGATTTTGTGGAATCAATTAGACCAGAATAGAAGAAAAAGAAAATTATTAACTATAATGAAAATTGGAAAAAAGACTTGAAAAAACGCAACAAAGTAAGGGGTAAGCAGATCTTGATGTTAGCCTACAATTTGTGGCTTTGGAGTTAAATCTGAATCCAATCTTATCTATGGGTTCTTCTATCTTGAAGATGCATTGCATCTTATCTAAAATCATCTATACAGATCTGAATGATGGGCAAGTCCTCCAAGAAAATCCTGAGAAAATATACCACAGCAAACAATGAGTTTTGTTCAGTCACGTGAGCATACCTATGTTAAACATAAGTCAAAGATGAAAAGAAACCGTGGTTTATTTGCAAAAATAGTAAAATATTCTAAAATCCAAGCCTAAATCACCTAAACATTCATAAATTGAAATTCAAGAAAAACAGTACAATTGTTTTCTATATCCACCCTAGTTGATGTCGTAAGGATTCCTCCAAGCTTATTTGGAACTACACTCAAAAAGGCTGCAGTAAACATTCTCAAAGAAAAATACGAGAGTATGATTAATGCAGATTTAGGATATATCATCATGATTTTAGATGCCAAAGTTGACGAAATGGGAAAGATGATTGCAGGTGACGGCGGAACATTCCATAAAGTTGAATTTGAGGCATTAACATTTTATCCTAAATTACAAGAAATTGTTCAAGGAGAAATTGTAGACATTACAGATTTTGGTGCATTTGTAAGAATAGGTCCAACTGATGCATTACTTCACTTATCACAAGTGATGGATGATTATCTCAAGAGTGATGTAAAGTCTGGAATGATTTTAGCTAATCAAAGTGGAAGAACACTTAAAGTTAGTTCAACACTTCGGGCAAGAATTACTGCAGTATCATTAGGTAAAGCAGCTGCAATGGGCAAGATTGGAATCACATGCAGACAGCCATTCCTTGGAGCAGAGGATTGGATTAAAGAAGAAATAAAGAAGGCTGAAGGTGGAAAAGATGAACCAGCAAAAAAAGAAAAAATAGAGGCAAGTTAAGATGGCACGAGAGATGGCATGCCGCAAATGCAAACATGTAACAACTCTTAAAGTATGTCCAAATTGTAAATCATCTGATTTAACACCAGATTGGACTGGAGTTGTACTTGTAGTTGATCCAACAAATTCTGAAATCTCAAAGACACTTGGAATCACAAAAAAAGGTAAGTACGCTATCAAGGTTACATAGAAAACTTCTAAATCTTTAAAATTACATTAACATTTGATAATATGTTGGTATTTAATTCAAAAAGACAATTACTACAATTTCTTGCAGAAGATATAGGTAAAGGGGATATTACAAGTGCTCTTTTATCAAAGAAAAAGATAACTGCCAGGATCATCTCAAGAGAAAACGCAATTGTGGGAGGTGCATCTTATGCAAAAGAGATTTTTAAACTAAAGGGATGTAATAGTATCATTTTAAAAAAAGATGGTTCAAAAATAAAGAAAAATGAAATTTTAATGACAATTACAGGGGATGCAAGAAAAATCCTCACATGTGAAAGAACCGCATTAAATTTACTTACAAGAATGAGTGGTATTGCAACTCAGACAAATGAAATGGTTAAAAAGATTCCAACCAAAACAAAAGTGTATGCTACACGAAAGACAGCTCCAGGATTAAGATATTTTGACAAGGAAGCAGTAGAGATAGGAGGAGGTAAAAAACATCGATTAAGACTAGATGAGATGGTGATGATAAAGGACAATCATATTGCAGTAGGAGACTCATTGACATCATTAATTAAAAAAGCAAAGAAAAAATACAAAAAATTTGAAGTTGAAGTTGAGAATACTTCAGATGCAATACTTGCTGCAAAAGAAGGCGCAACAATAATAATGTTAGATAATTTTACTCCAGAACAAATTAGAAAAACAATTCAGAGTCTCAAGAATCAAAAATTACGAAATAATGTAATGCTAGAGGCATCAGGTGGAATTAACTCCAAGAATATCTCAAAATACGGAAAAACGGGAGTAGACATCATTTCAGTTGGCAGTATTACAAATGCAGTCAAAGGAATTGATATGAGTTTAGAGATTTAGTTTTTAAGATTAAAAATATAATACATCAAATGATGTTCTTAAAAATCTTGATTGGTCAATAGCATACATAGATATTTAAAAATGATTAGATCCTTTTGAAAATTCACAGAAAAAAAGATTCAACTTATCCATATTATTTATAACAGAGGATTTTAACCAAAATTTGCCGTTACAAGGTTTGTAGGCAAAACCTAGTTGTATAATGACATACGGAAAGAAAAACCTACACTACACAAAATAAAACCAGTTTAATATTCAGAAGATAATTTATCTAACTGAAACTCGTTTTTTAGGACTTTTTCGTGCAGGTTTTGTTAGTTTGCCACTTTTCAGCTTTGGTTTATCGGTAGATATACTTGCACCTTTTTTCTGAGCCTTACGTCTAGCATCGTTTCTTGTTTTTTCATCTTTTTGTAATTTTTTTAATTTTTCAGAATCAATTTTTCTAGTTTTATCAATGGTCAGATCTTTAGTAAGATAATTCTAGTAATTTAAGATATTGAATAGTTTCAGATTATCGTCCAGGTCTTTTGAATCCCTGTTTGATGTTACAATTGGATGCAGATGCTTTTTGGACTTTTTTAGATATTTTTTTCATTTTATTTTTGGGTTTATTAGAATCTTTAACTATGAAGACTTTTTTGACAGATGGATTAACATAAGTCTCCGTGTAAATTATATTAGAAGGTGAAATTTTTACTTTCTTTTTACTTTTTAGTTTTTTATCAATGGATCTTTTTTTTGTCCATTTAATATTACTCATATTAGATGATGACGATTGTGCGATATTGAAATCTACTAAACTACCCATAGAGGTTATTCAATTACATTGTAAACTTAAGCCTATTGAAATTAAGAGTCAAGTTGTCTCATAAGTTCAGACACGGTTTTGTTTTTAGGATCAATTTCTCTGATTTTCTCACAACATTGAATTGCTCGTTTATTTTCACCTAATTTCTGGTGGGAGTATGCCTTCAAAAGTAAAACAGGTACATCATATGTGGCAATATCCAAAATTTTATCACAATAAGAGATAGAAATAGAGTATTTGTTTTTCATATAGTAAATTCCACCAACAATAAACAAAACATCATGATTGTGTGGAACTTTTTGTAGATATTTTATACCAATTTTTAGTGCCTCATCGTATTTTTTGTCCCGGACTAGACTTCTAATTTCCTTTAATTTTTGGACATTATTTTTCTTTCGAGGATCTTTGTCAATCCTAGAAAATAATCCAACCATAACAATACAGTCTAATTGATTTCGAGCATTCTATTAATTGCCAAACGTGCCTTGTCAGCAATTTCTTTTGGAACGGTAACTATATTTTTTTCATGAATTAGTGCATCATACACTTTTTCAAGTGTGATCATTTTCATGTACTGGCATTCTGCTTTATCAGATGCAGGAATGAATGTTTTTCCAGGATTTTGTTGCCTCATTTTGTACAGTATACCAATTTCAGTTGCAACAACAAAATTATTTGACTTTGATTGATGAACATGATTAAGCATTCCTTCAGTGGAAAGAATTGATACTTTATTCTCATCATAACTGCCATCTGCGACATCATACATCATTGACGTAGTGCAGCTACATTCGGGATGAATTACAAATTCAGCATCTTTTAGAGAATTTAATTTTTCTTGAACATCTTCAGCTCGTATTCCTGCATGGACATGGCATTCACCTGCCCAAATATGCATGTTTTTTCTGCCAGTCATCTTTGCAACATAGGAACCAAGAAACATATCAGGTAAGAATAAAATTTCTTTATCTTCTGGAATTGCCCTAACAACATTTACTGCATTTGATGACGTACAGCAATAATCAAGTTCTGCTTTAATCTCGGCAGTTGTATTTACATAACCAACAGTAATTGCTCCTGAATGCTTTTTCTTCCAATCTCTTAGTTCATCAACGGTAATAGAGTCAGATAATGAACACCCAGCTTCTAGATCAGGAATCAATACTTTTTTTTCAGGACTGATTATTGCGGCAGTCTCTGCCATGAAATTTACACCACAAAATAGAATGGTTTTTTGGCTAACGGTAGCGGCTTGTCTTGAAAGGCCTAAGGAATCACCAGTAAAATCAGCAATATCTTGAACATCAGGAATTTGGTAATTGTGAGCTAGTATCACAACGTCTTTTTCTTTTTTCAGTCTCAGTATTTCATCTTTGAGTGCTGAGGATTGTTGCACAAGCATAAGCCACACGAACTTGATTTGGAATGAATTTAAAGAATGGGAAATAGTCTTGAATTCTCTGAAAAACAAGCAAATGTGGCAATAATTGCCACATCAGGTACCAATCTGAATGTCATCTGAACAATATTTTCTCAGAGTTTCAATTGCAGATAAAATTGCCAACCTGCTTGTTTTTGGATTATTAGGATCAGGGATATTTTCAATGGTAAAAGTCATCTTTCCGAATTTACCGGTAGCCTCAATGTGATGAGTATTTTTATCAGTGTTCGGATCTGCTACAACTTTGACATTTGTTTTCTCACTGCCAATCCCAGACAAAGACAATAATGCTGCAACATTGATATTAGCAGGAAATAATTGGACAGCTTCTTTTGCAGTGCCTTCAAAGACAATAACAGGGGAATCAATTACATCCAGATTAATTTGGGAGGTTTCAAAAAATTTTGCACCTTTAAGGGAACGAGGATGTTTGGTTGTAGTTATCGATACTGATTCTAATTCATGTCTTATGGATTTAATTCCATCCAATCCAGCAATTGCTCCCGATGGAAGATAGATTGTTTTTTTGAAATGACTGCATGCATCAGACAAAACATCATATATGGATTCATCAAGTAATGCACCAACACTCATTATCATCAAGTCTCTCTTATTTTGTAAAACACTCAATCCAACATCTTTTACAGCATCTTGAGAGGCTGCCTCTACAATAATATCTATAGGATGAGAAGACAAAAGATGTGAGTTTTCAACTATCTCAGGTTTAGTGTTTAGTTTTGAAACTAGCATGCTTGCAGCATCTTTGGAATTGTCATACACGTGAGTAAGAATTGCAGGTATACTACCTGAGTCAACTGCAAGTGCAATTTGAGTTCCAATTGCACCACATCCAAGTAAACCTATTCTTTTCAAGCAATAATACTAAAAATCATCACTTAATTAATTCTAGTTAAGATAATGTCAGAGGATCTGCGTAAATAGTAAATTACCCTCAATATCGAAATTCCAAAAATCATAACTGTAATGGTTCCAAACTCAGAGGAGACATTTGCACCTATAATGTTCATATTCTCATTATCTTGATGGATAAAAAATTCAATAACATAATCATTTGTAAATTTCATCAAAATCATATAGCGTTCACCCTCATCAACTATAAAATTTTCATTTTCAGAAGAAATCACAGAATTAGGGATTCACCCAGAAATCAGTTTTTTCAGTATTCATTATTAGAATTTCTAGAGACAATTTTTCTTATTTATTTTCATAGATAGTATTGGGAAAACATTTTTGGTTTTAGTACATCAAGAATTTCATGATGTCATAAGAGATCATATTATTTGTAATCAAAACTTAGAGACTTTATCAGATTCTAATTGAGAGATGTCAAGGTGTTTTGTAAACATATCAGTGTGAAAAATATAATCTGTAAATGCAACGCCGAATGTATATACACAACAATAATAGCAAGATTACAGTAATACTAAGCAGGTAATAAAAATTAGTATTTAATAAATATAATAAAATCGGAGACTTGATGCGGTTATTAGAAGGAGTTATTCTTAATGTTTTTTAACAAAATAATTCCAGGAGTTACTGATGAGGCATAATCTCAAGAATGTTACTGATGAGGCATAATCTCAAGAATGTTACTTTGATGATTGTTTTTTCAATCATCATATTTACAATAGGATTTCCAGCAAATGGAGATACAGATTCACCAAGAAAACAGATGAAACGAGGGGTGCCAGCAGAAGATGTGATATGTAAAGAAGGATTGGAGTTAATAATAAGAATAAATGGTTTGGCTGCATGTGTAAAACAAGGAACAGCAGAAAAAATGCAAAAAGCAGGAATGCTATTCATCCCAGTGAAATTTGCAGATTTGTCAAGAGAAATCAAATCAGTTTATGCATCTGAAAAAGAAATAGAAACCGTACCTGCATCAAGTATGACAACAGTGAATTTTTACATTACAGATCAAGATTTGAATTTGGCACATGATGGTGTAGAGGTGATATCAACCCAGGGATTGTTTGAATTCACAATTAATGGTGTTCCAATTAGCGGTCCCAAAAATATGATTGAGACGGGATCAAATACGGGTCAGTTTTACATCAAACTTGACTTACCTGATACTATCAATGGAAAACCACTAAATCAAGAAGACATTGTCCTGATAAAATATTTAGATGCATCTGATTACGCTGGTGAAAAAAGAGTGGTAGTAAAATCTATTCCTCTTACAAAGACATTTGCAAGTATTGAATCATCCGGAGGAGGTTCTAGAATAGGTCATGAATTTACTGTAAGAATTTACGAGCCTGATGCAAACAGAGATTCAAAGAATGAAGACAAAATACAGTTAAGTAAATTAGAATTCAGAGGCGAAGGTGGAATTAGAAGTACGCTTGCCAATCCAAAATTCGATGCAAACAGAGGATATCTTGTAGAGACAGGACCCAACACAAATACATTTGAAGTTGTAATCAAGATTCCTCGAGAGATAGATGGCAAAACAATCCACATCGGAGACACATACGAAATTAGATACATCGACACTAGCACACCTTCTGGGACTAGTGAAAAAGTAATCTTAAAAGGCAGAATTGGGTAAGTGGTTTTGAGAGAACTAGTTTGTCAAAGTTCAGTATAACCTAAAGATTTTATTCAAACTAACAAAGTATTGTTGTGCTAAATACAGTTTACAAGGATGCAATTATCAACAGAGAGAAGATACTATCTATTTTAAGGGGACCAAAATTTGAACAAATTTTACAAAAAGCAAGAGAAAACTGGATAGAATTTACGCCTATAAAAGAAGAAGTATCAATGGCAGGCATAGATAGTAGTTTTAACAATACTAAATTTCAAGGAATTGAGCTTTGGGCAACTACTGCAGTTTCGATCAAATCAGATGGTGAAGTACTAGTGGATCTGCATGATTCAGGTCTGGGTTCAGATACAGATCTTTCAAGAATCGCAAGTAAGATGGAGATTGATGCATGTGAACAGACAGTGGATAAAGTAGACTTGGTTTTAATGGATGGCTCACTTCATTCTCAATTTATGACAAGACAATCATCACTAGATACACTAATTGTTAAAACAATGAAGAAGCGAAATAATGTAATATTTATTGCAAAGACATCAAATACAAAGAAACAATTTGAAAGTCTAGGTTCTCTGGCAGGGGATATTTTTTATTACAATCATATAACAAAAGGTCCAGGGTTTAGCAAAATATTTGTAGAAAAAAAATATGGTTCGAACAAAGTAATATCATCAACATTTGTTAGACTTAGTGACTCCACACCTATAATCAAGTTAGAATTATTAGGAAATGATCATGATGAAATAGAGATCAAATCATTATTGAACAAATTGTATAAGACCAGTATAGGTGGATATCCTTATGCATTAAAGCTTGCTCATAATAACTGTAAAATATCAGATAAGGAACTTGCAAAAATGGTCAGTTTATTAGGATTAAGTAATGAGATAGGTTCACGTGAGGTATTAGGTTGAGTTTAGGTTATGTCATAGGGGAATCAAAACCCACATTTGTCACGGCAATAACATCAAGAGCTCTTTCAGTAGGAGAATACATCAAAATTAATACAGACGAAGGTGAAGTTCTCGGATTAGTCGAGAGATCCTCAGTATCAAGTGCCGCATTTACAGATGTTAGGAATTTTGATGAAGCTGAAGAAAGTATAGAGATTGCAGAATTAAACAAGAGAGACAAGACATTCACTGCACATATTGGAGTTTTAGGATTTTTAGAGAGTTTAAGAAGAGGTCAATCAACAATTCCAGCAATCCCACCAATTCCAGGCGCAGAAATTACTTTACCAAATAAACAAGACCTAGAAGAAATCTTCAGTCCAAAAAAAGAAGGATGGGTAAAAATTGGAAGTCTTTTACGAAACAAAACAATTGATGCAAAAGTGAATTTAGATAAAATTGTTTCAAGACATTTAGGAATATTAGCAATGACGGGAATGGGGAAAAGTAATCTAGTTTCATTAGTTACAAAACAGATTTCAAAATTAAACGGTACCATAGTAATTTTTGATTATCATAACGACTATACATCTCTCAACATCCCTCGGATCAACATAATTGATGCAAAGATAAATCCACGACTATTAGATGCAGATCAATTCTCAGAGGTTTTAGAAATAAGAGATGGTGCCAATGTCCAACAACGTGTTTTAAGAATGGCATTTACAAAACAAGTTAGAGAATCAAAAGAATTTTGGATTAAATTAGAAAATGAAGTAGATTTTATAGTAAATTCAGAAGATAAAAAAATAAAAGAAATTAGAACATCTGCGTATAGAGTTCAAGATATTATAGAAGAAGCCCAAAGAAGATTTGAAGATATTTTAGATCCTAACATGGGGGATCCAATTAGTTTTATAAAAGAAGGCAGGACAAATATTCTCAATATTTCAGAGCTTTCAGAAAAACAGGCTAATGTTGCAGTTGCATTTTACTTGCAACAATTACTCAAAGACAGAAAAGATGCAAGTATTGCAAAACATGGAAAGGCAAAGAGAGAAAGAGCGTATAGATTCAATTCACCAATTTTTGTAATTATAGAAGAAGCACATGTATTCATTCCAAAAGAACACGATACCAGTGCAAAATATTGGGCTGCAAAAATTGCAAGAGAGGGAAGAAAGTTTGGGTTAGGCCTAGGAATTGTGTCACAAAGACCACGAAGCGTTGATCTAAACATATTAAGTCAGATGGGTTCTTTTGCAATTATGAAGATCATTCAGGAGGATGATCAGCGCCAAATAGCCTCAGCAACAGAATCAACTAGCCGGGAATTAATCGCCCAATTAACATCACTCAATGTTGGAGATGCGATTCTTGTCGGGCAATGGACAAATCTTCCATCGCTAGTGCATGTGGAAGAAGTAAAGGAGAAAATAATGGGAGCAGATCAAAGTGCAGTCAATGCATGGGCAAGGGCAAACAGAATGAATGAAGTTGCAGTGGAATCAACACAGGGACTTGTTCAAAAAGACTTGTTATTAGACTAATGTTATTTTCTCATATTTCAGATACACATTTGGGTTTAGTACAATATGGCTCAGAGGAACGAATGCAAGATGTGTATGATGTATTCAATCAAGCAATAGACATATCAATAAAGGATCATGTGAATTTTGTAATATTTGCAGGGGATATTTTTCATGTACCTAACCCAAATGGTACTGCAATTGTACAAATGGCAAATGGATTAAAGCGGTTAAAAGAAAATAATATTGATTCATTTTTTATTTTGGGTGAACATGACATCAGTAGAATAAGAACAACTCCAATTCCATATGTTTATCACAATCTAGGATTTTCAAAATATATAGGTCAAGGAAATCCATTTGAATACAAGGGTTCGCTGATTGTAGGACTTGATAAAATTAGAAAAGCAGAAATTTCACAATATGAGGATAAATTTAAAAATATAGATAAAATTGCACAGAACCATTCAGGACACAAGATTCTAGTTTTGCATCAAGGAATTACAGAGTTCAACAAATTTGCAGGAGAACTGCAATCAACAGACTTGCCTAAAAATTTCACATATTATGCAATGGGACATCTTCATGATAAAGATATCAAAGAGTTTAATCATCTTAACGGACCAATAGCATACCCTGGATCAATAGAGTCAACTACTAGTGAGGGAATCAAAGAAACAAAGAAAGGTTTTTTCCAAGTTGACATTTCTTCTAAAGAGGCAAAAACAAATTGGGTTGAGCTTGATATAAGACCACAGTTTTCATTTAAAACCAAATATGAAGAATTAGTAAAAACTATCGATGATATTTCAGAAAAAATTTCTAACACTACAAAAAAGCCAATAGTGGAGATAAAAATTCAAGGAGACAGTATAGAAACAGAACATATTCAGATACAAATTGCAAGGTTGAATTCGCTTGTTCTTAGATGTTTTTGGAGAATCAACACAAAACAAGTTTCAGATTCATCAGTATTCTTAGACAGACCAAGTGTAATTGACGATGAAATGTACAGATTATCAGTTGATGCTCTAGGTTCTGAACAATCAGCAAATTTTGCAATAAAAGAATTACTTCCAATCTTAGCAACAGGTGAAATCAAAGAAGCTTCACAAATAATTTTTGAAAATTTTGAAAAATTCAAAAAGGAGAAAAATTTATGATCACATCAATAGAGTTAGGAGATTTTCTTGCACACTCAAATACAAAATTAGAATTTGAAAACGGAGTTACAGTTTTTGTTGGAGATAATGGTGCAGGAAAATCTAGCATTATAGATGCAATTACATTTGCATTGTTTGGACAACATACTAGAAAATCAAATAAAAGTTTGATTAAACGAGGGGCAAATCAAGGATTTTCAAAAATAGGATTTTCAATAAATGGAAAACAATACGAGGCGGTTAGAAAAATAGATAGCAAGGGAAGTCTTGCTGCAACATTTTCAGAAATATTAGGAGATGAACGAATGGAAATTGCTGCAGGTGAAAGAAAACAATTTGGTGAGTCGATGACACAAGAGATAGAAAAAACTATTGGTTTGGATTTTGAAAAATTAAAAATAGCATCAATTGTACAACAAGGAGAATTAAATACAATTATCAATTCAAAACCAAAAGAATTCAAAGAGTTACTCAATGCAATAATAGGAATTGATAAACTTGATGTAGCATCAGAATCAATGAAATTAGTAAATAAAGTATTTCGTGAAAAAATAAGAGGTGATCTTGGATATGACGATACACATATAGAAATACTAGTACGAAATTTAGAACAAAATAAAAAAGAAATTCAAGAAAGAATACCTGAAAAAAATAAATTAGAATTAGAACAAAAAAGATTACAAAATGAAGTTAATGAATTAAGAAAAAAAATAGAAACAGAATCTCCAAAAATTGACAAAATTAATCAGCTAGAATTAAGAAAAAAAGAATTAGCATCATATGCAAAAGAGGCAATCCAGGAAATTCAACATGAAATCAATGAAAATGAGCGTAAGATACATGATTGTGAAGGATGTTTTGAGCATGCAAATCTAAAAACAGACTTGGAATCTAAAATAGAAAAAATAGAACAGGCAATTGAGGATACCGTAAAGAAAATTCAGGAATACGGTAACCAAATAGCATCATTAAAGGAAAAACAGTTGCTGGCATCCAAACTTCACCTAAAAGATAACAAATGTCCAGTTTGTGATTCAAATGTAGAAAAATTAAATCCGCTATTTCAAGAAGAACACATCAAACAAGAAATTATCACAATACAAGAAAAAATTAATTCAATAGAAAAAGATAAGACATTGTACGTACAAAAAAGAAAAGAATTTTCAGAAAAATTACAAAATGCTAGAGATGCAGAAGCAACACTTAGGGCTTATTCAATTAGCAATAAAGAAGAATTAATGAAGATTCAGAGAGACATAGAAATTAAAAAACAGAAAATTCCCTCATCAGAAGGAAGCTTACTAGAAATATCTCAAATTGATTCTCATGCAAAAATGATATTTGAAAATATTTCAAAGATGGAAATTGAAATCAGTGGATTCAATGAACAAGAATTTTTGAATCTCAAAAAAACAGTTGATGAAAAACAAATGCAATTATCTCAAATTGATCAGTTAATTGGCGCAATTTCCGAAAAAATTTCTAAAGGTGAAGATCAGATCAAAATAATTCAAAATACAATTTCAGAACTAAAAATTGTGAAAGAATACATAACAAACCTAGATGAGATTCAGACAAATATTTTTAGCAGAGATGGACCTGTTGCAACAAGTCTAAGATCATGGGCATTAAATACAATATCTGCCAAATCTTCAGAGTACCTCACACTGCTTAATACAAAAATTCAAAGAATTTCATTATCAGAAAAAACTAGAGACATATCCATTACATGTTATGCAAAAAATGAGACATTAGAGTTAGAATCACTTAGTGGTGGGGAGAAAGTAAGTGTTGCATTGGCATTACGATTAGGTATGGCCAGTCTTCTAGGTGCATCAAATCTGAATTTAATGATTCTTGACGAGCCTACAACTCATCTAGATGCTGAAAGAAAAAAATTACTAGTAGGGGTTTTATCACAATTATCAAATGTTTCAAATGTGGAATCACAAATGCAATTTCTAATAATCACACATGACACAGAAATCTTCGAAGATTCAACAGTAGAGCAAATTTACAAATTTGAATCTACAGAACAAGGTAGTAAAGCTATAGCAATCTAAGTATAAGTAACAATACAGATAATATATCTAAATCATTATTATAATTTGAAAATATCTTTAGTTTTTTGTGATTCTATTTTATGAGCAACTAGATGAAAATTAGAATAACAGTGGTTAAATATCATGAATGAATGAACACGTCATGAACCAAAGATACAACAGTTTCTTGGCAGAGATATACGAGGAGTTTCCTGCTTTATCAGAAATAAAAGAAACAGATGTTACTGATCATAATATTCTTTGGACACTAGAGGAATGGATGAATGCAGGGCATGTAAGGTACACCACCTCAAGAAAAGATCTATACAGAATTAGCATTTTACTTGAGAACTATGCAGTAAAACATAATGCTCCACTACTGGCAGCGTTCGAGACTGAAAAGAGATTCAAGTATGTTGAAGATCGCTATATAGAGATTCTTGAGAAAATACCAAAAGCATGGATTATTGGAAATTTCAACAATCCATTTTTACAGCCTCAACCACCTAGAGTAGCTGAAGTCATTAGTTGTGATGGAACAAATATTTCAGATATGTGGATAGTAGTAACTAGAGGTCCTAACGGTCCATTTGGTTTAGTTGCAGAGGATATGGGAGATGGTAAGTTTTCAGGATTCTTTTCAATTAGTACTCAAGTAATTCAAAATGTAATAAACAAGATGAATCAAAGCCTAAGATCAAAGATTGATTTTATAAAATAATTTTCACAAACTGATTTCTAAAAATCATTGGAGAGTAAATTTCTTACCTAGAATTTTACCCATTTTACCAACAGCATGTCTGCATACAGTTGGATTTAAAGTAAAAAAACCTCTGAATTTTCCATTCTCGTATTCTTCTGCTATCAAACCAAATGGTCCAAATGGCCCTCTAGTTATTACACTCCAAACATCATGGAGAATAGTATCATTACAATTTATTACATCAATTTTTTGAGGGGTATCAATAGGGGTTTCATCAAAATCTGCTATAACCCAGATCTTTGGAATCTGCTCAATTAGTTTCTGATATCTTTTTTGAACAAATTTATATCTTGCAATTTTTTCAAAAGTTGCAAGTAGTGGCTGACTATTCTCTTGAGCGTATTTTTCAATTAATTTACTAATATGAAACAACTGCTTTCTTTCTGCATGAAAATTATGATATCCAGCCTCAATAAACTGATCCATAGTCCACATTGGAAGAACTGATGGATCTAGATCATGCCATTCAGCTAGCTGTGGGAATTCTTCCCAAACTTCACCTACAAACCCTTCATAATGTCTTCCCATGTTAAATATAATTCCAAAATCAGATATAAGTTAATCTTTCACAGCATTTTAACAAATTGTTTTTATTATCTAGAATCATACAATATCCATGGGGCGATATGAGAAAGTTCTCAATATGTTGATGGATTTTGATGAATCAATTAGACTTGCAATAATTAGTAATACATCAGGAGACATATTATGGAATTCTAAAAGAAAGGACGCAAAACTTCAAGTCCCAATAGCTGAAACCAAAAAGGCTCTAAAACGAGAATCCGATGATTGGATTGATAGGTGTAAGGCTGCAGATCGTAATGCGTTAGGAGATCCATTGTACCATATTACATCTTTTGAGAAAACAAAAAGAGTCACGCTTCCAATTGATGCCTTTCACTTATTGTTTATGAGTGTAGATAACACACCTATGAAAAATACAAAAAAGAAAAGTTATGGGAAGATGGTCGAAATGGGAAAAATATTATCCATAGTTGACTTTGTGAACACATTTGAGTAGAACTGAAGATGCTCGTTTCAATAATGAGACAATTTCAAACAGTTAGACACTAAAGAGATCATTTGGAATATTTATTAACAGAAATGAATCATATAATTTATGGACAAGTACGAAAAACTCCTAAACATGTTAATGGATTTCAATGAGTCCATTAGATTTGCAGCCGTAGCTGATGCTAATGGTGAAATTTTGTGGAATAGTCAAAGAAAGGGATTGAAAAATATTGTTCCAGTTGAAGAGACAAAACAAACTATTATGAGAGCACTCAACGGCTGGAAAGGAAATACCAATGTTAAACAGTATATAGGTTCAGGATTGTACTCTATTTCATCGTATGAAAAGATAAAGAGAATATCAATTCCTCTAGATAATGGAAAACTATTATTTTGTACCGTAAACAATGAACCATTAAAAAAATCGATAATTGGTCGTGGGAAAAAGAGTTATGGTCATCTTGCAGAAATGGGAAAAATTCTTTCCATTGTAGATTTTATCAAAGAACAAAAATAGAAATTTAATGTACATTCTGTTTTAAAGGATTATTTGGAATTAAAAACATCAGGTAATGTTATTGCAAGATGTAGAAAGTGTAAAACTAATCATTATTCCTGATCAAAGACGACCTTGTACAGATTTAGAATACATTACTACATATGGCAAATAGTGTAAACATGGAAAAAATGATTAGTAGTTAATATCACCATAGAATAAAAAATCTACGTTACTGTAATTTTACCAGTCATCCAGGGATGAACCAGACAAAAATAATCATATGTTGCTGCCTTGTCAAATGTAAATTCAAAAGTAGTTCCTGCCATGAACAATCCAGAATCAAATACTCCAGTAAATCCGGCACTAGCATTTCCGCTAGTTACTGTGTGAGTTGCTGAATCATCATTAATCCAAGTAACTTTGTCACCAGCAGATATTGTAATTTCATATGGTAAATAACAAGAATTTGTATCTTCACATCCTGGAACTGCAACACCTATTGGAATTGAAACTATAGTTGTATCCATCATTTCCAACTCAGAAGATGGTTCTTCCTTTGTTGGAATAGACATGGATTCAGGTTCTGAAATTATCATGTCTTTAACTTCATTAACAATTACTTTACCAGTCATCCAGGGATGAACCAGACAAAAATAATCATATGTTGCTGCCTTGTCAAATGTAAATTCAAAAGTAGTTCCTGCCATGAACAATCCAGAATCAAATACTCCGTCGGTACCATCAGGAATATTTCCGCTAGTTACTGTGTGAGTTGCTGAATCATCATTAATCCAAGTAACTTTGTCACCAGCAGATATTGTAATTTCATATGGTAAATAACAAGAATTTGTATCTTCACATCCTGGAATGCTAGATCCTTGAGAAGTAGAAACAATGTAAGTCTCTGGTACTACAACCATTCCAGAAGATACAGAAACTTGTGATACTTGAGGAGTCACAGTAATCATATGTTCATGTCCTTTTGGTCCAGTGATTTCTTCATCATGACCTAAGCCTTGAATAATGACTTTAATTTCAACATCAGATTCACCTAACAATTTAGTTTCATGAATTGGATGTTTCCCTGGATGTCTATGAGAACCAATCTCCGATAGAATTGTATTTCCATCTTGGGTAGCAAAAATATCGTAATTTACGTGGTCTACGATAATGCCATCATCAGATCTAAATTCAACTTCAATTGACAAACTATCACCAACAGTTGCTACACTTGTCAGGATATTAGGATGAACTGAGATTTCTTTTTCCATAGTTTCAACTCGTGGTTTGACTATGGGGGCATCAACACTACATTCACCTTTGTGTGCTAATTTTATATCAGCAGCATTTAGCATACATAAGTTACCATACGTTACACCATCAATACCACACATCGGTATCCATTCCAAAGTACAAGGACTAGGTTTCTCTTCAACAACTCGTGGTTCAATAATAAAATTGGGATCCATTATAATAAACCCAATTGATATTGCAACTAAAATACCAACAATTACAATTACCCCGTATGCGAAATTCATCTCATCCACCTGTTAACTTTGCAAACTTTTCATTCTTACTTAACTTTTCCATAAATTCAATATTAGATAGTGCTACAACTGCAGATTCTACTACTGATATATCTGTGTCATTTAATGCCTTTAGCAAAGTCTCTTTTGCCTCCTTATTTCCAACAACACCCAAAGCAATTGCAGCCTCATGTCTCACAAACATGCTAGGATCATTAAGAGTTGCATCTGCTAGTGGCGAAATTGCACTAGAATATGACATCTGACCTAAAGAAAAGGCGGCTTCATGTCGTACCAATTCATTTTCATCATTTTTTAAGACTTTAGCAATATATGGGATTTTATCTTCTCCACCAAAATCAACTAAAATGCAAGTTGCCCTTGTTCTTATCACATAATCAGGATGTTCCAAAAGAGAAACAAAATAATCAGTGTTTTTTTGCTCATATTTTGATTCCATTTCCGAAAAAAGCGCTAATCGTTCATCAGTTACTACTTGCAATTTGTTTTTGAATTTTCTGTGTCCTATATTAGGCTACTTGAAAAAGGATCTAAAATTAGTAGAGTTATGTATTTAATGGAAAAAAAATAATGGTACGCGATGAGTGCAATAATTGGTGAAAAGGCACCAAATTTTGGAGTTTCAGAATGGGTACAAGGTGCTCCAACAAACTTTGAACAAGAAAAAGATCATATCGTACTAGTTGAAGTCTTTCAGGTAAACTGTCCTGGATGTTTCATGCATGCAATTCCAGAGGCTATTAACATTTACAACAAGTACAAAGATGAAGGAGTGCGGGTTTTAGGGATTGCAACTGCCTTTGAAGATTTTGACAAGAATACATTGGATAATTTGAAGATGCTTGTAGAAACAGGTGAGGTGATTGGAGAAACAAAAAACGCACTTTCAATGTATGGTCAATTAAAGGATGGTAAGTTACCATTTAAGATACCATTTCCATTAGCGATGGATAATTTAACAAAGACATCTGAGGAAATAAGTCAAGAAAAAATTTTACAATTTATCTATCCACAAATTCCTGAATTTGACTCACAACCGGAAGAATACAAAAAACAAATCATTGAGAAGGTAAAAAGCTACATGAAATCAAAAGAATATTCTGCAGAAACTTTTGAAAAATTTGCTCTTCAAGGAACACCATCAACAATACTAGTAGATAGAAAAGGAATACTCAGAGATGTCTCATTTGGACAAGCAGGACATATTGAGACGATGATTCAAAAATTATTAAACGAAAACTAAATCATATGTTCAAAACATATTGATTTGTCAAAATTTTTGTCACATCATCAAGATACTGTTTTTTAGTGGTACTGACAAATCTCCAACGAATACTCATTTGTTCATCAAGTATTTTATAGACTTGAGAGACATCTTTGCCTGATTTTAATTCTTTTCTTGCAATAATCATTAATTTCTGTAATCGCAGTTTTTTTCTCCAGGTATGAGCACAATCTGACATTTGATTGTATTTTGTGTTAATGAACTAAAAGCATCACTATCAAGTTGTAGGACAAATATGAATTCCAACATAGAATTTTTTACAGATTGGATAAAATAGTAAATTTCATTTAGTCAAGGATTTCTTTCTTTTCTTCACCGCTATAATGAATCCTGAAACACATAATGAACCTGCCAATAGTAACCACCAGAAATAATCATCCTCTGGTTCTTCAGAGGCAAAAATGAATTCGTTTTGTTCCATATCAGTTAGTCCGGAAAGATTAGTGCGTCCAGAGATATCCAATTTGTTATTTCCAGTTCCTGTAAAGTTCAATGTTACAAAAGAGATTTTTTCATTTGATTTTATTTTTGGAAAAAATTGCTGATCATTTAGATTAAATGTAAGATTACTTCCCAAAAGGTCCTTAGGAATTTGCAATTCACCTAAGTTATTTTTTAATCCACTATTGATATGTAAAGTCAATCTATCTTCAGATACATCAAATTCAAAATTATAAATTTCAAAATTTGAAACGACTTCAACTTCAAAAATATTTCCGTTTGATTCCACATGTAGTCGATTTACTAATCCAGTTGCATCAGATAATTGACCATAAGCAGGAGTCAATACAAGAAGAAATGTAAGTGGAATTAAAAATACAATTTTCAACTTATGCAGTATGAGATATTCGTTTGTTTAATTCTTTATCTTGAATAATTCTTGGATGTAATGGATCGGCCAAGATGACTTCAAACCAATAATGTTTTCCATCTTTATAGATAAAGTAAGAGCCTAAAAATTTCATGTTTGGATATCTTTGAATAGCTCTTCTATTTGCAACAGTTTTCATATCATCGTCAGCCTTTATTCTTGTAACACCAAGATGTTTTGGTCTTCTGCCACCAGTGGGTCTTTGTTTTCTCATACCACCAGTACCAACCCTCATCCTAACAACGATAATACCTTGCTTTGCTTTGTAGCCTAATCTTCTAGCCCTTTGTAATCTACTTGGTTTGTCAATACGAGTAACTGCAGCTTGTTTTCGCCACCCAACTACACGATCACGTATTTCAGGACTGTTCTCTTTCCAAAGTTTGATCCAGCTTTGATCTTGAATACTAGGCATAACGGAATTGATGAAATTCCCATTAATAACTCAAATGCTTAGAGAACTATTTTGATTCTATGAATATAGTATTTACTAAATCACCATTACTACGCTTAGTCACTGTATCACGAGAGGCATTATGATGATTTTGAAGATGTGCCTTTCTAGTTTTTATTCCATAATTTCTACACAATCTACAAAAATAGGTCACTTGTCTTTCGGCTCTAGGAAGTGCCTGAAATGATATCGAATCCAAAACAGATTTTTGTTTCACGATATGATGCTCACCAAGATAATATTTTAATGTTGTCATGTTTATGACAACTTGTAATTATCTAATCATAGAAGTAAGATTAGTGTTTCATTTTGGACGACACCCAATTAATGTTAGTTAATAAAAATTCTCTTGAGTGGGGTTTCAGTCCACGCACTCAAAGAGTTTGCTTCCGCAGAAAACTCGATAAATAAAACACACTTGAGTGGTTAAAAAAGATTCCTCAGTATGGATTGGAGATTTTTATTGAGCAGATCAAACTAAGATGTTGATGAAAATATATGCATTATTTGTTGCACTTTGTGTCATTGTATTTTTGCCTCAAGTACATGCAGAACAAACAGTCTCTATAATTATGGAAAAAACAACATACACTTATTGTGAAAAATTATTTTATACGATCAAAGTTTCAGAAGTTACAGGAAACCCTGCAATCATACACATAAGAGATGAGGCAGGAAAAGGAAGTAGTGCAATTCCTATTCAGATCACTGGTTTAGAGAATCCAATTCCATCATTGATTCCATTTGAAAAAGAAGTGTTTCCATTAGGTAAATATTTCATAGATGTTGAGTATCAAAATAGTAAGGTAACAGCAGAGTTTGAATTAATTGATTCAGATAATACTTGCATTCCAGAATTAATAAAACCGATAATGAGTAATTGGCTTTCAGGAAATATTTCAGATGGATTTCTAATGGACGCATTTGAAAGATATGTAGATAATAAACTAGTCAGCATACCTTTTGAAATCAATGAGAGTAATGTGTATAGTATCAAGATACCAGAATGGGTAAAAAATATCGGATACTGGTGGGTAGAGGAATCAATCACAGATGATGAACTCAGTAAGGCAATAAACTATTTAGTAAATCGCAACATTATCGAATTTCCAATAGAGACAGAAAATGAAATATGAATAAACACACCATCATCACAATAACAGCAATTATAGTAATCGTCATACCTTTTGCAGTTTCAGGATTGAATATTATTGGAATTCAGCAGATGGAATATAGATGGAACGGTCCTGGAACATTTTCTTTTTTTACATTGTCTAATTCAGGGAATATGGAGTTTTGTAATGCAACTCCATTTTGGACGAGTTTTAAGAAATTAGAAGTAAAAACATTCTATGAAGCAAAGCACATAGGAACATTTACGGTAAAACCACTAACGATCAATCCATTCTCATCAACTATACAAGATGGGGTTTTTTCATCAGAAGAGATTGTTTCAGCTCAGCATATTTTCATGTCAATGGATTTTGAATTTGATGGAGGAGATATAAGACTTGATCCCAATAATCTCATTGTTGTAATACACACGGAAACCCCCATTATAGGAATAATTCCATACGCATCAAATATTCAGATTTCAGGATTTGATTTTGATAAAATGATGAATGTAGAAGATTTGTCTTGTGACTAATTGCTCTTACTTGCTTTAGACATTATACCCAAAATTAATCCAACAGTTCCAGCAACTATAAATGCCACTACCACTCCCATTACCAGTTCTTTACCCATTCCTTTTACAGAAGTCTGTGTTGGCTTTGATGTTGAATCAAGTACACATGTTCCATCTTTGAGAATAGTTCCAGGACCACATCTTTGATCAAGTACACATGCTCCATCTTTGAGAATAGTTCCAGGACCACATTGAATCTTAGGTGTTGTCACAATGGGGTTATCATCAATTACTGGTTCTTCAATTACTGGTTCTTCAATTACTGGTTCTTCAATTACTGGTTCTTCAATTACTGGTTCTTCAATTACTGGTTCTTCAATTACTGGTTCTTCAATTACTGGTTCTTCAACAGGAATTGATGGATTTCCAAATGCAGAACCAATAATTTCTACATCTTCAGTTCCTGAAGGCAAGTCAATACGGAGTATTCGACTTTGAGAATTACTTGTAGTTTCTGTAAAAGTTGGCTCAGTTCCATCTGCCAAAATAATAAAATCTTCATCTAATCCATTAAAAGTAGAATCAAAGAAGGAGCGGTCTAGTGTGATATCAAGAATTCCAGGTGAATCAGTAACATCTACTGCCAGAATCAAAGAGATGAAATCCAAGTCAGCCTCAATTGCAGACACAGTCATTCCAGTTGCAGTGTACTCTACATCATAGGTAGTTCCATCAACATCGACTGAAATTGTTTCTGCATATACAAGAGCGAAAGAAAGAATTGTAAACAACACCAAGCCCAACGTGATTTTTAAAAAAGTATTAACATTAAGAAAAGAAGTTCTTTTAGAGATTAATTTCTCTACAACATAGTCACTCATTACAATATTTTCACCTCCAAATACACGTTAAAAACAATGAGAGTATAATTAATCACGCAAAAGTCAATTTTTTTACTTATTTTTATAACTCACGCATAACTTATGTATGAAAATCTAGATTACACCACGCAAAATCTGAATGATTTTTTCACCGATCACATTTGCAGCCAGCGATTGTGCCTCTTTTGTTTGGGCTCCAATGTGAGGTGTTAAAATCACATTGTCTAATTCAGCTAATTTGTGTCCAACAGCAGGTTCTTTTTCAAACACATCCAAAGCAGCACCACCTAAAGTCCCATTCGTAATTGCCTCATAGAGTGCATCTTCATCAACTACACCGCCTCTTGATGTATTGATAATTTTGGCAGTTTTTTTCATGGTAGACATTTTTTGTGCATCTAAAAGATGATAAGTTGAATTTAGAAGTGGTACATGAATTGAGACATAATCAGAACTTTGTAAAAGAGTAGCCAAATCAGCTTTCATCAATCCAACTTCTTTGGAAAACTCTTCATCAATTGAAATAACATCATAACCAATGATATTCATGTTTAGTCCGCGAGCAAGTCTCGCCAATCTTTTTCCAATATTCCCTAAACCAATAATCCCAAGATATTTTCCACGCAGTTCTGTTCCTTTGAGTTCTTTTTTGAGCCATTGTCCATTTCGGATTGCTCTATCACCTCGTGTAGTTTGTCTTGCAAGAGACAACATCAGGCCAAGAACTAATTCTGCAACAGCATTCATTGCTCCTTCTACTGCATTAATTACTCGAATATTTTTTTCCTTTGCTGCATTTTGATCCACATTGTCTAATCCAACTCCAACTCTTGCAATGATCTTACAATTATCTGCTTTGTCAATCATTTCTTTTGTAATAATAGTTCTACTTCTAACAATTACAATATTGAAGTTTGAGATTTTTTCTAAAATTTGTTGAGCAGTAATTTCAGGTTCATATGAAACGTTTAATCCATTATCTTCTAAAATTTTGGTCAAGATAGGATCGACTTCGTCACAAATAAGCACCGACTCGTTAAATCCCATAATCTAATAGATAGAATTACGAAATATAATTGATTGTGAATGAAAAAGAGAAAAAGATTGAGATTAGTACCAATCTAAGGTACTGGTGGTAATGTTGGTATTACTTCCCATAAAGGAATCATACCTGCATCTTTCATTTCAGAAGCTACTTCATCAGTGTATAGACCATGAATGTTTACTGCTGGGTGTGCAATACTGTTCTTTCCCATTGGAGGGACAGCATCACTTGGGTTGCCCAATGCATATGCATATGATGGTACTGGTGCTGGAATTATTCCTGCATCAACCAATCTTGGGTTTAATCCAAATGGATCACCTGCTACAAATACTGTAGCTGCACCAGTGTAAAGTGCTGCATAATCGTGGTTAACTGCTGCGTATGCACCTGGTTCATCAAAGACCAAGTCAACAATCATGTTCTGTGATCCACCGAGCAACCATGTTTCAGTTGCTGCGGATTGTACTCTGTTACCTTGTGTAACTCTGTCCAAGATTTCTCCAACTATATGGAAAAATACTGGTTCATTACCATGGTTTTCAACAAAGAGTCTCACATGTTGATCATTTTCAACAAACAAGAGTTGTGATTGGTATTGCTTGTGTTCAAGTCCATTCCATGGTTGTGCAACAAAGATGTTCTTGTTTGCATCGCCCTTAACGAGGATGTTGTGGAGCATGTTTGGTACATAACTGAATTGCATTCCGTTAACAACTGTTGCAGTGTTGTGATGCAAGAACATTGCTCCTGCATCATAATTACCTTCAGGTGTTAGGTACAATTGATTGTATTGGAGTTGGAACTCTAATGCATCTGCATCGTAGAACTTTCTGTCTAATTCACCGCTTCCGCTGGTTTTCTCGACCATTAATTTGTTGTAACCATCAGCTGGATCAACGATTGCAATTCCGTACATGCCGGAAAAGACGTGTTGGTCCATACCAATTAGTTTAACACCAGAACAATGGTATTTGAAGACACCAGCTGCTTCAGCGATATAACAGTACTGACTTGTTTCACCAGGGTTAACTGATTCAAAAGCTGATGAAGAAATTTGTGATGAATGCATGTCGTTACCGTGACCAGTAATTTCATCTGATGGAATTGTTAATGTCATTTTTACAACATCACCTTGTGTTACTCTTAGTGTTGGTCCTGGGACTTGTCCACTAAAGGTCATGGCGTTGTAAGTTTTTCCTCCCATGATTGGAAGGGTGACACTTTCACCAGTCAAATTGAACTCAACTAAGTTGCGTCCAGTTTTTGATAATTCACCACAATCAGTTTCTGCGAATGCCTGTGGCATTACAAGCTGCAAACCGCCCATTTGGTGGATTTGTTCAATTACATCGACATCCATTTTATTGATGTCAAGTGATTGTCCGCCAATTTGGGTCTGTGTGTATGTGCTTCCGAATAAGGTTGCTCCCATTACAGCTACTGCTGCAATAGTAAAGAGCATACTAACGCGCTTATTCATAAGCACGGTGACTAGTGAATCCTATATAATAATTCCCATTATCAATCTATGAGATTATCTGGAAAGGAATGAATAAAGGTGAAGAAATTATCAAAATCATCATGAAATTTAGATTAGATGAGGATTCATTAGGAAAAGTCAAAATTCCTGCTGACGCATATTATGGTGCATTTACAGGTAGAGCAATCAAACAATATCATGTGACAGGAAACAAAAGTCACGAGAATCTGATAAAATCATTTGTAATGATCAAACGCTCAGCAGCAGTTGCAAATATGAAGACAAAAGCTATTGATGTTAAACGTGGTAAAGCCATAGTTGCTGCATGTGACAAGATTTTGTCTGGAAAATATATTGATCAATTTGTGGTAGATATGATAAACTCTGGTGCAGGTACGGCGTTCAACATGAATTCTAATGAGGTGATTGCAAATATAGCTCTAGAAATTTTACACAAAAAGAAAGGACAAAATGAATTCCTGCATCCAAATGATCATGTCAACATGTCTCAATCAAGTAACGATACATATCCAACTGCCATGCATGTTGCAATTTTAATGAATCTAAAAGATACAATTCCAGCGATAGATATTTTGATAAAATCATTATCTAAAAAAGCAAAAGAATTTTCATCATATAAGAAAATAGGTAGAACCCATCTCATGGATGCATTACCAGTAACATTAGGAAGTGAGTTTGCAGCTTATGCAACATCAATCACCAAAGCAAGAGAAGCAATCATTGCATCACAAAAAGAATTACAAAATGTTGCACTTGGTGGAACCGCAGTAGGGACTGGTGCAAATACGCCAAAAGGTTATAGAAAGATTGCCATTGCAGAACTTGGAAAAATTTTAAAGATTCCACTTAGACCTGAAAGAGATATGCAACACGGTTTGCAGAGTAAATTTGCAGTAGCAAATTTGTCAGGGAATCTACGAAACTTGGCATTAGAAATAGGAAAGATTGCAAACGATATCCGATTAATGGCATCAGGTCCAATCGCAGGATTGGCAGAGTTAGGAATCCCAGCAGTGCATGCAGGTTCATCAATTATGCCGGGAAAAGTCAATCCATCTTTGGCAGAATGTATGAACATGGTATGTTTTAACATTGTTGGAAACGATACAGCGGTTTCATATGCAGTGCAAGGAGGACAGTTTGAGTTAAACGTCATGTTGCCTGGAATGCTAAAGTGCATGTTAGAATCAACTGATATGCTCAAGAATTTCTTACCGATATTTTCTGCAAATCTAATTGACGGGTTAACTGCAAACAAAGAAAAATTACGTGCAGATATTGAGAACAGTCCAGTAATTGTAACATTGTTAACTCCAAAAATAGGATATCTAAAGTCAGCAGAGCTTTTCAAAGAATCATTAAAAACCGGAAAGACTATCAGAGAACTTGTTGTTTCAAAGAAACTAATGAGTAACAAAGAGATTGATTCTCTATTCGGGTAAATTATGGCAAAGATTTTCGTAGAAGCCTATGGATGTTCTGCAAGCTTTGCAGATTCAGAGATGATTTCAGGATTGATTCTAAACGGAGGGCACACTTTAGTTGGCAATTCATCCGAGTCAGATCTGAATATTATAGTTACGTGTTCTGTCAAAGATTCAACTGCAAACAAGATGATGTACAAAATAAAATCATTAAAGTCAAAGCCACTAATTGTTGCTGGGTGTCTCCCCAAAGCAGAGAAAGATATAGTTGAGAGATTTTCAGAAAAAGCCAGTCTCTTAGGGCCTAACTCACTAGGAAAAACACTTCAGGTGATTAATTCAACAATAAATGGGAAAAAGCAAATAGCATTAGAAGATTCGGATTTATCAAAGGTTGGACTTCCTAAAGTTAGGTTAAATCCAGCAGTAGGAATTGTAGAGATTGCAAGTGGTTGTATGAGTGAATGTACATTTTGTCAGACTAAATTATCCAAAGGAGATCTTTCAAGTTATAGACTAGGAGACATCGTAAGACAAGTTGAAACAGAAATCAGAGAAGGATGTAAAGAGGTGTGGTTAACATCTACAGATAATGGGTGTTATGGATTCGATATTGGAACTGACTTGCCGTCACTGATAAATGCAGTTGTAGATATTCCAGAAAATTTTATGGTCAGAGTTGGCATGATGAATCCAATGTACTTGCCAAGAATCAAGGAAAGGTTAATCAAATCTTTTGATAATGCCAAAGTCTTCAAATTCATACATGTTCCAGTACAATGTGGAAGTGACAAAGTTCTTCAAGATATGAAACGAGGTCACACAGCAGAAGCGTTTAGAGAAATTGTAAAAAAAGTAAAAGAAAGATTTGGACAATTCACAATTTCAACAGATATCATAGTCGGATTCCCTTCAGAAACTGAAGAAGAGTTTCAAAAAACGATTGCTTTGCTTGATGAAACAAAGCCTGACGTAGTAAATCTATCAAAATATAGTGCAAGACCAGGCACAGATGCTGCAGAATGGAAACAATTGGATGCCGCAGAGATCAAACGAAGAAGTAAGATAATTTTTGAGCAGATCAGCAAAATGTCAACTGAGAGCAACAAAAAATGGATCGGTTGGAAAGGTAAAGTGATATTTGATGAAATGACAGATGAAGGTATTAAAGGTAGAAACTTTGCCTACAAGCCTGTATCTGTTAGAGACAAAGTATGCATTGGTGAGTCACACATGGTTGAAATCACTGATGCCACCGTAAAGAGGTTAATTGGGAAGATCGTAAGTTAAATTTTTTCGATCTGTAATTTGATTAAAAAAACGTAAGAAGGTTTTTTATCCAAATTAGAAGAGAAGAGTAGAAATGAGTTTTCAAGTCAAAGAACCAGTTTTGGTCATAGGTTTAGGTGGAGTAGGCTCAAAGTTAGCAATTAAAGCAAAAAATGCCCTGAATTTAGATTGTCTAGTAATTAGTAATGATGTAAAAGATCACTCAACTGAGAATATATCTATCCACGTTTCAACTGGTTCAGTAATCAATCCATCTGTACAATTAATCAGAGGTTCAACTTACAGCCTCATAGATGAAATAAAATCAAAGATTTCAGGATATTCAACAATTATCTTAATGAGTAACTTGGCTGGAAAAGCGGGTTCTGCTATGGCACCCGTAGTATCAGAGATATGTAAAGATGCAGGTATTGGATTAGTTTCATTTGCAATCATGCCTTTCAAATATGAAAAAGACAGAATTTTTAATTCAGGAGTATCATTAAAGAGGATCAGAGAAAACTCTCAATGCACCGTTGTGCTTGATAATGATTCATTATTAGAGAGCAACCCAGAACTGAGTCCAAAAGCATGCTATGAGATTGCAAACTCTGCAATTTTGCATGTAGTGGAATCATTAAGTTCATCAGATATAGTAAAAGATACAAGCATCATCACAACAAGCAAAGAGGGACAAAACATAGAGGATTCATTAAGGGATTCACTAAAAATGTTATATGGAAATGCACCTCCAAATTCAGTTAAACGTTCGATGTTGTATGTTGTTGGAGGAAATAATATTCCAGTAGGAATCTTAAACTCAATCACCAAGATCACAGCAGGAATACTGGATGAAAGTAATTCACAGATAGATATGTCATCAACTGCGGATGAATCCAAAGTTGTAATGTTATCATCAATTCAAGGGATGACAAAATTTGATGGTTATGATCCACTTGGAATAATCCCACAGGAAAATACACTTGATTGGTCTACACCAGATTGTAGTATAGACTGCAAATTAGAATTATATCAACTAGAATAAGATAATTTTTTAAAATTATAATTTTGAAATAGTTATTCTTTCTTTGGTGCTTCTTTAACTGGGTCTTCTTTCTTTGGTGCTTCTTTAACTGGGTCTTCTTTCTTTGGTGCTTCTTTAACTGGGTCTTCTTTCTTTGGTGCTTCTTTAACTGGGTCTTCTACCTTAGATTTCTTCTCAGTGACTTCTTTAGATTCTATTGTTTCGTCATATATAGAAACAAGGATGAAACCATCATCAGTTTTACTCATTCTTACTCTGACTTTCCTTGGAGGACTTCGAACACCTTTAGACCATATAAGATGAGCCAATTCTTCTTCGATTTTAACAGTTTCAACTTTCATGTGATGACGAGCAAATTCTTTAATCATATTGATTGCTCTAACTGCTCTGTGTTGGGATTGCGAAAGTAAAACCTTTCCAAGATTAATTGTATAGACTCTTTCTAATTCTTGAGACATTTATCCTACCTCCACATCAGTTGATCTCCAAGCCCTACGTTTTGGATTTGTTCTAACATTTCTCTTTGTTTTGAGAATAATCCAAGCTGGTACTGCGGAAGTTTGTCTAGTCTTTTTCAATAGACGAATCTTTCTAGGTGAGGACTTACGAGCAGCCATAGACTTTCAGGCACGAAAAGCTCTTTTTAAATGAATCTCAGGATTTCAGGCAACTTTGAATCTGTTTGAGGATTCTCGCAGAAGCTCCCCAAACAATTTGGTTTTGATACTCAAATGTATACATTTCTTGAATAATATTGTGAGTAGGATCAGGATCCCTTGCTCCAGTTTTTAAAAAGGATTCCAAAGGAATATGAAAAATTTTTTCAACCTCGCAGTTAGCTGAAAGAGTTGGGATCTTGTCCACTATCGATACAAAAGGTAAAATCAGAAAACCAGAATTCAAAGTAACAACTGGTTCTAGTTGACCTATAACTTGATCTCTGGTAACAACCAATCCAATTTCTTCATTTGTTTCTCGTAATGCAGTTTCTAAAAGATCCGAATCATTTTCATCTAATTTTCCACCAGGAAATGATATCTCACCAGCATGAAATTTCATGTCTTGCGGTTTTTCAGTCATTACAATTATTGGATCATCACCGTAAATTATTACGAGTATTGAAGCTAAACGATATTTTTTATCAAATTGAATATCAGGGTTAATTGAAGTTGAAAGTATTGATTTTAATTCATCTAAGTGCATTTAGTTTCTTTCCTACTACTCCATATGGTTTTTAGTATTCAAAGGTTTTAACCAAGGATAAAAAAATTACAATATGACAATTAGATATGAAGCAAATCCTCCCAAAATTTTACCGGATGTGGATATTGATGAATCCATTCTAAAATTTATTGAAAAAATAAAAATTATATCAAAAAAATGTGATGCAATTCATCTTACTGAAAATGTATTGGGACATCAAAGAGTGTCTCCAATTAAGATTGGAGAAATAATTAAAAAAAAAATTCCAAATTTATCAATTACTGTAAGTCTAAGGGTTCGCGATAAGAGTGAAGAGGAGGTTTTAAAATTTGTAGAGAATTGCATTACTATAGGTTTTTCAGGAATTCTAGTATTAATGGGAGATCCATCACAAACAGGAAAACAAGATTCAGGTTTAATTCCAAGCACAATTGTGGGAAAATTAAGAGATAAAGGGTTTGATTCAAAAATTGACTTGTACCTTTCAATTTCAAACAAACCTAATTTTTTAAAGGTTAGAAAGAAGATAGAAGCAAAACCAAAGGGATTCATGACTCAGGTTGTCCAAAACATTGAGCAAGTTCAGAATCTATCAAATAATCTCAAAGGATTTTCAGTAATTCCAATCATCTTGTTTCCTTCTGAGAAAAATATAAAATCTGCAAAATTTCTGAACTTAGATTTAGCATTGTATAGCCAAGAGTTTGATGAATTTGTTAAAAAAATATATACAATTACAGGTGATATTCTAATTACATCTCCAAGTGACTTTAGTGGACTAGATGAGTTTTTAGGAAAAATCAAAGTTTAGAATATAGGATTAAATATTATACAAAAGATAGAAGAAAAAGAGATTAATCCAAATTTATTATTTTAGAAAGTCAGGGTAAAATCTAATGAGGTAAACTAGTCATAATATATCAGAGTTATCCCTTTTAGGATATAACAAAATTCTAAATTTAAACTAATTTTTATAAAAAACTAAAAATATTCGATATAATTATCCTACAAAAATGGCAGAAGGTAAAGGATGTATAACATGCACTTTAGAGCATGACGGAGATTTTTACAGGTTTTGTAAATGTTCATGTCATGATAAAATAACTAGAAATATTGTAGACCAAGGTAATATCAAAAGATACGCACAGTAATACACAGACTGTTCTTATTAATACACAATACAGCATGTATTACAGTACAAAGTATTTTGTTTTTGGATGATGAATTACAATTGCAGCAGTTGACTGTTCAGGGATTATCTGACCAGATTCAGTTAGAGTCATTCCAGACTTTTCAGGTTGTAAAAGTTTCCATACCAAGTGATGCTGTGCAACATCAGGGCAGCTAGGAAATCCCCAACTATACCTCAAACCGCCCTCACTCAAATTTAGTTCAGATTTTATTTTTCTATTTACCCATTCTGCCAAGGCCTCTGCAACTTCTACTGCCAATCCATGAAGATAGTAAGCATCAGTGTACTTGTCTTCTTTATTCCACTGATCTATTATTTCTGATACTTTGTTTCCAACAGTTACAGATTGAAATGCCACAATGTCATCTTTACCAAAATAATCAGTAAGGCACAGATGATCAGGTTTAGTAGAACGAGGAAATTCGAATTCCACATAATCTCCATCATGATTCTCAACAAGTAATTTTCTTCCTTTGTTGTGACATTTGAAATAGCCATATACTATTTCAGGCTCAAATAGATTATCTCGTATTATTCGGATTTTCCATTCAGTTAGTAGTTGATCATGTGCAGATTCAGATTCTGCACCAGTCTTTCCCCTTAACCCCCAAGACAGTTTGAAAAGAGATTTCTTGTCAATCATAGTCCAAACTTCATCCATGTTAATTTGATCTAGTTTTAGACGTATTGGTTCTCCAATTATCTTAGGGACAGGAGGTGTGACAGGTTGAATCTCACTCTTTGGAAGAGTGTCTTGATCTATAGTTTCAGTTGGTTTTTCTTTCCAACGTTTCACCTTTTCTTTCCAATCAGCTAAAAGTTTTGATTTTCCATCTGAAATTAAAATATCCATTGTTTTAAGACCCTCAAACATTGTATTGCAGTAAAATACACCTGGCTCGTAAATTCCGTCTTCCTTTGCAATTCGATTAATGTAATTACTGTTAATTGCGGCACCACCACAAAGAATGGGGATAGTCATGTTGTTTTTTCTTGCATGATCGACAAAAAATTTCATCTGCTTTGATGTAGAAACAAGCAATGCAGAAAGACCAACGGCATCAGGGTTTACTTCATCAATTTTTTCCAAAAATTTTTGCAGGGGAACTTGTTTTCCTAAATCATACACAGAATAACCATTATTTTGAAAAATTGTTTTTACAAGATTCTTTCCTATATCGTGAACATCACCATATACTGTACCCAATACAAGTTTACCCTTACTTGTTCCTTCTTCTTTTACAAGATATTTCTCAAGTTCGCTAACTGCTGCCTTCATACATTCAGCAGATTTGAGGACAAACGGCAAAATTAATTCCCCTGCGCCAAACTTATCACCAACTTCCTTCATTGCAGGAAGTAAGTCTTCATTAAGAGTTCTAATTGCACCATTATGTGTTACTACTTGTGGAAGATCCAAAGATAAAATACCATCATTATCATTGATTAATTCATTTTTTTTAATCTTGTCTGCAATCGCAGAAACAACATCATTTTGAATTCCATCCTTTAACCTATTGATGATTCTAAAATTAGCACGTTTACCAGGAGGCCAAGAGGAATCAACAGAAATTTTTTTTGAAGCAATTACATTTTGAGAACCTGTGTTTTCAAAATAAGATATTAAATCAGATAGAGCATTTGGCTGAGTGTTAAAGATCAGATCTTCGGCAAGTTTTTTCTCTTTTGGATCAATTTCACCATAAGGGATGATCTCTTTTGCATTAACAATGGCAGTATCAAGTCCGATTTTTACTGCATGATATAAAAATACAGAATTTAAAATTTTTCTAGCATATGGTGTTAAACCAAAACTGATGTTACTAAGACCCAGTGTTGTAAACGCATGAGGGAATTTTTCTTTGACAAGACGGATTCCCTCTAAGGTGTTTTTTCCCGCATCAATAAATTCATCCTCACCAGTTGCAAGTGTAAATGTAAGAACATCAAAAATAAACTGTTCAATTTTCAATCCATATTTTTTTCCTGTCTCAAAAAGTAACTCAGCAGTTTCCAATTTTTCTTGAGGAGTCTTTGCCATACCTTTGGGTCCAATACACAATGCAATGGCAGGTAATCCATACTTTGCCATCACAGGAGCTAACTTTTCAAATCTGCTTCCATCACCCTCAAGATTGATTGAGTTGATTATAGGTCTGCCAGGAATTTGCGTAACTGCTGCTTCAATGATTTCAGGATCAGTTGAATCAATTACAAGAGGAGCATCAATTTCCAAGCTCAATCTTTTGACAAGATTCAACATGAACTCTCGTTCATCAGAACGTTCGGTAGTTGCAACACATACATCAAGACAGTGAGCTCCATCTTCAACCTGAATTCTCCCCAGATCAACTAGACCATCATAATCATCATTAAGAACCAATTCCTTTGCCTTACGAGAACCTTGAGTGTTAATTCTTTCTCCAATAATCAGAGGTCCAGGAATTTGTTTTAGATCAACTGCCTTTAATGCAGAGCTCACTCTAGGAATGGTCATTGTGTAAAATCACCACCCTTTTTCTAAATACTTAACCCTAGATAGAACGGGTTTTTTCGTCAATTACTTTCCTTAGGACTTTAATGTGCTCAGGATTTGTACCACAGCACCCACCAATAATTCGAATTTTTTTGTATTCATTAAGAAAATCCCCCAAAGCCTCACCCATTTTTTCAGGAGTCATCTTATATACTGCCTTTCCTCCAATATTCTCTGGCATTCCTGCATTTGGAACAACAAGTACATCATGTTGGTTTTGCTCATCAAGCCATCGGATGCTTGGAGTCATCTCAATTGGCCCAGTTGAGCAATTCAATCCAAACACATCAATTCCCATATCAGAGACAGTAGTGTATGCAGCTTGAATATTTGTACCAAGTAGCATCTTACCATATTGATCCAATGTAGTATTACAAATTATCGGAGTTTTTTTGCTAGTTTTTTTCATTGCGTTGTGAGATGCTTCAATTACTAATTTCACTTCTAAGATATCTTGACTTGTTTCAATAAGTAATGCATCAACACCGCCAAGAATTAGCCCTTCTGCTTGAAGCTCAAAGGCCTCACGTATTTCATTAAGAGGTTTTTGACCTAAATCAGGATCATTTGAACTTGGAAGATAGCCAGTTGGACCCATAGAGCCAATCACATAACGTGGCTTGTCAGAGTATTCATTACATACTTCGCGTGCAAGTGTTGCAATTTTTTTATTAAACTCAATTGTCTCATTACCAAATCCATATTCATCTAATTTGATTTTGTTTGAACCGAAAGAATTTGTTTCAATACAATCAGCACCTGCATCCAAATAATTTCTGTGAATCTGTTTAATCCATTCAGGATGTGTTAATACCAACCCATCATTAAATCCATCTTGGCTGTTTGGAAAGTCCTCTGGTTTTGGATCATATTTTTGAATCTCAGTTCCCATTGCTCCATCAAAAAGCAAGACTCTATGTTTTAATGCATCCAAGAAAGGTTCTTTTTCAGACAATTTAATTTCAAAAATGCGATGCACAGTTTAACTCTTTTCAGAAAAATCTACAGAGACATGTTTGATTGAAACGTATGTTGAAATTAGGTGAAAAACAATTTGAAGTGTATTTATGCTAAAACTTCAAGTCAACAATCTAGTTCGTAGTGCAACTTTTTTTCAACACGCAGGAATTTCAATTATATTTGTATTCATGCCTATAATTGCCAAAGAGGTCACAAATTCGGTTTTTGAGATAGGACTTTTGGTTGCATCGTTTAGTTTTGCCCAGATTCTCTCCGAGATTTATTTTGGTAGACATTCAGACAAGAAAGGAACCAGACTCAAATTCATCAGAATTGGCTTTATTGGGTGTGCCATAGCCTTTGGATTGCATTATTTTGCAGATGATCTTACAATGTTTTTCCTTGTAAGAATTGCAGCTGGAATTGCAAGTGGGATAATGATTCCTGCAATGATTGCATATACATATGAGGCAAATACTGATAAAAAAAGAGCAGCTACAGTAATTTCATTTCATGCATTAGGATGGCTTGCTGGAATTGCAGCAGCTGGATTTGCAAATGATTTAAAATTAATTTTCTTGATTAGTTCAGCCTCATTTATTATTGGATTGCTCTTTACAATCAAACTACCAAACCCAGAACAAATAAAAGAACTGGCACCAGGAACTATGAAAAGAGTAATTTCGAAAAACAAATTTCTATTCACATCATTATTACTAAGACATATTGGTGCAACAGCTGTATGGACAATTTTTCCAATAATATTAATGGAAAAATGGGGTGCTGAACTTTATCAAATATCAATCGTGTATGTTGCGAATACGTTAACAGCATTTATTTTGATGAATGTGATGGCAAGTAAAATAAATCTCTCAAATATAACTAAATTCAAAATGGGTGTTGGCTGCACAACATTTGTATTTGTAGGGCTATTGTTTGTGACAGAATGGTGGATGACAATGCCGTTTATGGCACTTGTTGGTGGTACATGGGCATTTTTGTTTATTGGTGGAAACTTTCATCTAATGGAAAATAATCCACGTTCCACATCAACTGGAATATTTAGTTCTACAGTATCCATTGCAACTGTTGTAGGTCCGGTAATTGCAGGAAGTATCGCATTTACTTTTGATTATTTTTCAGTAATGTATTTTGCAATTGCAGTAATAATTTGTGCATTTATGATATCACTAAAGATCAGAAAATAAAAAAAGTTCGAAGGCATACTTTCTACGTACATGTTTGAGAACATTTACAGTTATCAATAATAAATAAATAAGATTCAAGATTATCTTAATCTACATGAACATATAAAAAAATCAGAATATTTCATTAAAACAAATGTTGTCAATTATGCAGGAAGATGTTATAAAGATATTTCTAAATTCTGTATCAAAAATTTTAATAATTATATTGTAACCTAATGTACATGGCACGTTCAAAGAAAATAGAAAAAAACCAAAAATTAAAAGGAGATCAGGCACGTTTAGAATTTTTACAAAGAATAGTGGAGGATAAACGATCTGAAGTAGTAATTTATGAAGAGCGTATAAAACAATATTCAAAATGGCCTGCAATCGCAAAACAGGCTCAAAAGAACATGGAAAATGCAAAAAAGGGACTTGACAAAGCACGTAAGGACTTAGAAACACAACAAGATCGTGTGAATAAACTAGAAGAAATATCGAATTTTTAAATTAGGATATAGTAAACATACATCTAATGGATACTAAGAGGTATGTTATATTACATTAAAAAAACTTCAAATTAAAAAAACCAAATGGTATTTTGTAAAAAAATAGATTTTCAAATGGAAATGATAAACACATTATTAACTGTAATCCTATGCAAATTGTGGTTGGATAGAGTTAATGTTATAAAAATGGTATTCACGTGAAACTGAAAAGTTTGAAGAAATACTTAATGTTCATTACATGGTACTGATCAGGATACTTTTTGCGGTGTCATTCAGAGAGCATTAAATTATCATCATCCACTCTCAATACATTATTCAGATAGAATAATTAGTGTTCTTTTAATACTCACATAGAAACGAAGGCGTAGGAAAAGGGATTAGAAAAATGGAAAAAATATTTGCAGAAGGGAAGGTCTCAAAAGTTTTTGTCAAGTTTGCAATCCCTGCAATACTCACAAATCTCTTGACTATGAGTGCATTTTTCATAGATGGAATTTTGATTGGTCAATTTATTGGCTTAGAGGGACTAGCTGCAGTTAATCTTGTCTTTCCCGTGTTCATCATGATTGGTGCTACAGGAATTATTGTTGCCTCTGGCAGTTCCGCACTTGTTGGCAAATATTTAGGGCAAGACAACAAAACAGAGGCAAAACATGTGTTTAATCTTGCACTGGCTCTGTGTATCATTCTTTCAATCATAATTTCTAGTACTGTCTTGATTTTTGTAGATGATATAACAGGATTGCTTGGTGCAACAGGTTCACTTTATGAGTTGACCAGAGAGTATTTTTCAGTAATTTTGATATTTTTTGGATTGATTTTGACAAGTTTTGTTTTGGAATTTTTCATAAGAAATGTCGGTGATTCTATTTTTCCTATAAAGTCCACCGGAATAGCATCTGTAGTAAATGTGGTTCTGACATATGTATTTCTGACGGTTTTTGACATGGGACTGGCCGGTGCGGCATGGGCAACTGGAATATCCTTTACGTCTAGCATCATCATACTGGCAACATATTTTTTGAGAAAAAAGTTATCTCTTTCATATGGCAAACCAGTTTTCAAAATCATTACAATAAAAAAAATTCTACATAACGGAGTGTCAGAAAGTTTATCGGAATTTTCCTCTGGAAGTGTCATTTTAATATTCAATCTGATGTTGTTGCAGTTTATTGGAGAAATTGGCGTTGCAGCATTTGCGATTATCTCTTTTATATCTTTGATGATGCTTATGGTGAATTTTGGGTTTTCAATGGCACTTCAACCAATGGTGAGCTATAATTACGGAGCCAAACTAGCAAAAAGAGTAACAGATACACTGAAAATTGCAATTACAATCTCAACTGCCGCAGGTATTGTTTTTTACTTCATAGTTTTGGTGTTTGGTGAGTATGTTGTTGGACTTTTTGTAAACAACAATCAGCAATTATCCACAATTTCACTTGAGGCGTTACAAATCTATGGATTGTCATACATATTCATTGGTATAAACATACTTGCTTCTGCATATCTTACAGCTCTTGAAAAACCCAAGCTCTCATTACTTGTTGCGCTATCATATAGTTTTATTTTTGCAGTGATTGGTTTAGTAATCTTCCCTCAAATTTTGGGTGTAACTGGCATATGGTGGGCAATCCCATTTGCAAACATAGTATCTATTTTTGTATCCGTGTATATGATTAAACGTTCAAATAGAAAGTTAATCTTGCAGTCAAATTCATAGTTTTGAACAATTTTAAATTATAGTATTACACCTAGAACATTCGATCAATCGTTAAATTTTATTTTTTTAGAGGTTACTATTCAGGATGATTTTTTATATTTTATCTAAAATAATTGCAGACAAGATAGACACTGGAAATAGAATAAGCTTTTGCGTTATTCCTTCTTATATTACTAATTAGATTTTTTAGAAGTGTTTACTCTAGTCGGTTTTCTAATGGCTACATTTTTCGGGTTTGTGTCAAGGTATGACAAGTACATCGGTAAAGACAATAATTTCAGGAATGTCTGTAAATATATTAGAAATAGGATCTTTGAATATACTATCTTATTGTTGGATATATTGCAGATTACATTACATATTTTGGAGAGAGTCTTTGCATGATTTTTTTTAGTTTGTGTTTTTATAAAATTTTTTTATGATTTTGACGGTTTGGCAATTAACACGGAGCAATCAGTTTTTTTTATAACTCCAGATACCACACTTTCAAGAACCAATTTTTTAAATCCTGATCTGCCGTGCGAGCCCATTACGATTAAATCCATATTGTTTTGGTTTGCAAAAACAAGAATCCTTCAGTGGAAGAAGGATTATGAAGAATTTCTATAGACATATCAAAACCATTATTTGATTTTTTTATATTATTCAAATCATCTAAAATTTGTTTTTTTACTTCATCTTGCGTTTCTTAACCAAGACATTGCCTGATGAAGATATGTTTGTCTTTGATCTATTTATTTTTCTTCTAATAACTATGATAGGAAGTGCAACAATTCCAATTAGTACCAAAACAAATATCGCAACAGATGCATAATCTTCCACAAACAGTTTTGTTTCGAGCCAAGCAGTTGGAAGAGTTGTAAACAGATCTTCTCCTGAAAAGTCTTCAATAGTCCCTACAGCTAGGCTATATTTTCCAACCTGATTTTTCTCATCTAAAACTATGAGATAATATTTGCCTTCAGTAGTAAGGGTGGTTTTTATCTCCTGTCTTTCCCAGTATGTTACTTGACCAAATGGCTCATAAAATTCGATTCCTGGAAAACCTTCATCATAGTCAACTTTTTCCATTACTGCCTGACTCTCCAGTAGATTGTCATCTTGTTCAATATAGTTACTATTTATCAGAACAAGTGTGGGAGAATACTCTTCCAATCCAGCAATTTTAGGAATAACTATACTTGCGTAAAAAGAATCTCCAGATTTTGCTTCAAATGAATAAAACTTTTCTTCATATGGACCAAGATTTTCGTAGATGGCCCATGAAATCTTGTGGTCTGAAATCTCCAACGCATTCTCTAAATTTCTGTGCTTATCATCATGGGTAATTAGTTTATGTCCATATGCCGAACTAGATGACATTATTGTAATAACAAACATCAGAGCAATGATTTTTTTCACATTCTTATGTTTCGGAATCAGTATTTTAACTCAAACAGATATAATTTAAGTTAGCACTAGATTATATTTTACCATTACTAGGTTACCACCAAAAAAAACTGATGATTTAATTTATTAACGATTACCAAGATTAAGATGTTTTTTATCCATCAAGAACATGATTAGTATTTTTTCTAAATAACTTTTAGAGTGTTAGTAAAATATTCGATAAATAGATATAGATGAATCTTTTCATGTAAGAAGATATAGACTAGATTTTATATTTTATATTCTTTCTTAAATAGTAAACAGTTTCTTCTTTAGTTCCTCTGCAAATATTGCTAAATTGCAACTTTTGCATGACAGCAAGTCTTCTCTTTTTCTTCCTGATGCAGATTTCAATAATACCAAAGAAGGTTTTCTACATTTAGGGCAATTTGCCAACAAGTCTTCTCTGCTCGAATAATTTTGATTCACAATTGTTATCATCTAAAATATTATTTAATAAATAACAAAAGAATATTCTAGTGGTAATGAGAAGATCAGAAAATAAATGTGTTAAAAAAGAAATTGATTGTATGAAAATTTCTAACTCATTTGTATTTTTATCTCATTTAAAATATTCTTAAAACTCATCACTCAATTTTTTTAATTTTCTCAAGTCAGTTATCTCGATATCACCACTAAGCGTGACAATCTTTGCTAGTTTTGGATTTGCCTTTTCTCCAAGCTTGAGTACTGGCTCTCCTTGTAATCGGATTTCAAGTGTAATGTTTTCTTGTTTTAGATTTTTTGCAAGTTCTTTTGCTTCTGATAATCCTTTGATGAGACCAGGTCTTTTTGTAATTTCAATTGGAATGTCAATAACATCTACAATTCTAGATCTCCCCTCAGCCATAAAATTAATTGATGGTATACCATCACATGTAATCTTTAGACTTCCATGTTGTAAGAAAGATAAAAAGTTGGCTGGGAGATCAAAAGAGGCCATTCTCATCTGCCGCCTCATTTTGCTGTAATTGTCAGTTTTCCATTTAGGGAAACCGTACCTGTTGGGATTACCTTGCCTTCCTTTTCAACCTTGCCTTGCATCTCAAGATTTTCAAAATCATAAGTGATTGAGGCGTGTTTTTGTGTAAGCTTGTCAAAAATTTCTGCAAGCAAATTTGCCCATTCTTGTTCTTCTGCCATGACTATTTTGATTAATTTATTATATTTAACCTAGTGATAAAAATAATTCTAGTGCCAATAAATAAGAAAATAATATATCTCAATTTTTGAAACAAATTCTACTAGGCATTAAGAATTTCCTCTTATGTCTATTTTTTAGAATCTTTTGTTAGATTAGAATAAAAAAACTATCGTAATCCCCATCTAGACATTACTTTATTTTCCAATTTTTTGAAAACAAGTCCATCAATTACTAAACCAATTCCCATAATTACAATCATTATCGCAATTACCTGAGATACATCAGTTAGAGAACGGCCAGCATTTAGCAAAAAGCCCAATCCCAAATATGAAAATAACAATTCAGCCCCAATTACACCTCTCCATGCAAATGCCCAACCTTGTTTAAAACCTGAAATCATGTATGGAAATGCTGCTGGAATTAATACAGCTGTGATTAACTGAGTTCCTTTTGCTCCCATATTCCTTGCTGCTTCAATAAAATGAGGATTGATGTTCTTGACACCAGTATAGGTATTGATGGTAACCGCAAAAACTGCACCAATTGCAGTTACAAAAATAATTCCACCATCAGTTAATCCAAACCAAAGAATTGCAAGAGGAACCCAAGCAACTGAAGGAATTGATTGGAGTCCTAAAACCAGCGAACCTACAGTTTGGTTTACCACTTCAACTCTTGCCATGAAAATTCCAAGTATAATGCCGCCAGCAATTGCGATTGCCAAACCAATTAATAGCCTCCACATACTAGTTGCAATTCCGTAGAACAAACTTCCATCTACTGCGCCATATGCCAAATCTTCAGCTACTTCAAATGGAGATGGAAAGATATTGTCAGGCCAAATTCCACCCATTGAGACAAGCTGCCAAATCACAACTATCCCAAGATAAAATATAATTCTATGAGGTGCGAAATTTTTTGCCATAGTTATCACTGCTTGCTTATTTTTATTTCAGGTCTGAGTTCTTTCAAAACATCCTGCTGAAGTTTAACTAAGGATTCATCCTCAGTGACTCTAGGTCTTGGAAAATCATTATCAATCTCTTTTTTAATTACAGATGGACGATTGCTAAAGATTACGATTTTGGTTCCAAGTACTGCAGCTTCAGAAACACTATGAGTCACAAACAAAATTGTTTTTTTTGTCTTTTCCCAAATCAACTGCATCTCAACTAGCAATAAATCACGAGTCTGGGCATCAAGTGCTGCAAACGGTTCATCCATTAATAAGATATCAGGATCCATTACAAGTGCTCTAGCAATAGCTACTCTCTGCTTCATTCCAGTTGAAAGTTGAAAAGTGTATGAATCGGCAAATTTAGTCAATTGCATCATATCAAGATATCTATGAGATATCTTTGCTCTCTCTTCTTTTGGAATACCTGACATTTTCAATCCAAATTCCACATTATCTTGAACCTTGAGCCAAGGGAATAATGCACCTTCTTGGAAGACCATAATTCTTTCAGGTCCAGTTTCATCAACTGGATGTCCATCAAAGAGAATTTGTCCTTCATCGGGCTTCTCCAAACCTGCAACTATACGTAAAAATGTAGATTTTCCACATCCAGAAGGACCTACCAAACATACAAAATCTCCTGCCTCAACTTTGAGATTTACTCCTCCTAATGCCTTGAGTTTGTGAGAATCATGACTGAAATATTTTACAATATTTTTTGCCTCAAGTTTAGTCATCTAGTTATCTCCTTCAAACCAGGATTTGAATCAAAAGAATAAAAAATTCCAGTCAAATCATAACCATTTCTTCCCAAGTACCCTAGCGCATCAGCTTTTTTTGCAAAGGAATAAACAGAGTCACTTTGAGGATCATCAGTAATTACAAGATTAGACAACGCAATATCCACAACATCATCAGATAATGATTTTCCCAGATGAGATTTTATAAAATCATTAAAGATAATTCTAGTTTCTACGGGGTTTTGATTAATCCAAGTAGCTGTTTCATGATGAGATGTTAAGAAATTAGAAACCACTTGCAAGTGATTCTCAACATAATCAACATTCCCAATTAAAAGAACAGATGCAAACTTTTTGTTTGGCCACAGATCCTCTTCATAAAATAATCTTTTTCCACCAAGTTCAGTTTCTAAAATAGTTGCCCATGGTTCTGCAACCCATGCACCATCAATATCACCTTTTACAAATAAGGTGTAAATATCAGGATTTGGAATATTGTAAATAACTACAGAACCACCTTTATCAGCTGATTTTAATCCATTTTCAAACAAATAGCTTCTCAGTGAAACATCCTGAGTGTTTCCAATTTGAGGTGTTGCAATTTTTTTTCCTGCAAAATCAGAGGCAGATAGGATTTGAGAATCAGGATGAACAATAAAACTAGCACCACCACTTGCTGCACCTGCAAGAATCTTTACGTTGTGATTCTCTGAATTCAAAAATCCAGTAATTGCTGGGCCAGGTCCTACATAAGCAAGATCTATAGAATTTGCAAACAATGATTCTATTGCTTGAGGTCCGCTATCAAAAACTCTAGATTCAATTTTAACATCATCTCCTAAACTTTTTGCAAAAAAGCCTTTTTCCATCCCAACTATTGGGATAACATGCCCTATATTTGGAAAATAAGCGATGCGAATCTTGTTTTCATATATAGTATCACCAGAATTAAGAGCAATCCCCAGTGCAGAAAGCAAAATAATTCCTACAGTACTGGCAAAAATCAGCGATCGAGACTTCATAAAACAGCGTTATATTTCACGGTTAAATAATCATCGAATTTTAGCTCAAGCTAGTCAGAAATTTTTTCAAAATTATCAAATTATCCGCCAACACAAAAGATAAATTCCAAATTACGACGGAAAAGATGTTTTATGACTCAAAAAGGAATTCTTGCATTTTCTGGAGGATTAGATACTTCAGTTGTTGTAAAATACCTACAAGAAGAACACGACATGGATGTAATCACAGTAACAGTAGATGTAGGACAGGGTGATGACAGTAAAAAAATTGCAGCCAAAGCAAAAAAACTCGGAGTAAAAAAACACTACAATGTAGATGCACGGAAAGAATTTGTCAAAAATTACATCTTTCCAGCAATTAAAGCCAATGCACTTTATCAGAAAAAGTATTGTCTTGCAACAGCTCTTGCAAGACCACTTATCGCAGAAAAAGTATTAGAAATTGCAAAAAAAGAAAAAGTCACATCACTTGCACATGGTTGTTCAGGTAAAGGAAATGATCAAGTACGTTTTGATATCACACTACGTTCTGGTTCGGACCTTCCAATCATAGCTCCAATTAGAGATAAAAATCTAGACAGAAAAACTGAATTAAAATTTGCAAAAAAGCACGGTATAGAAATTGATGCTGTTGCAAAAAGATTCAGTATTGATCAAAACTTATGGGGACGTGCAATTGAAGGTGGGGTATTAGAAGACCCATACAACGAACCACCAGATGATGCATTCATTTGGGTTAAAACAAAAAACTTGCCAGATAAGCCAACATACTTAGAGATACAATTTCAACAAGGAATCCCAATTGGTGTGGACGGAAAGATAATGGAAGGTCAAAAATTAATTGAGTATATGAACAAGAAAGCAGGTGATGCAGGTGTTGGGATTGTAGACCATATCGAAGACAGAGTTGTTGGAATTAAATCAAGAGAAGTTTATGAAACCCCAGCAGCAACCTGCCTAATTGAAGCACATATGGATTTAGAAAAAATGGTACACACTAAACATGAAAATAAATTTAAATCATTAATAGATGATGAATGGGCATATTTAACATATTCAGGATTATGGCAAGATCCACTTAAATCAGATTTAGATGGATTTATTGAAGCATCACAAAAACCAGTTACTGGGACTGTGAAACTCAAGTTATTCAAAGGAAGTCTCAGAGTTGTAGGAAGAAAGTCCAAGAACTCGTTGTATAGTCACAAGATTGCTACATATGGAACAGAATCTACATTTGATCAAAGATCGGCTAAAGGATTTGTAGAGTTATGGGGAATGCAGTCTACAGAAGCTAATAAATTACAAAAGAAAAGTTCAAAAAAAATATGAAATGCCCAGAATGTGATGCAATAATAAATATCCCAGAGGATGCCTCAGTTGGAGAAATAGTCTCCTGTCCTGATTGTGGTGCTGACTTTGAAATCGCAAAAAAAGATGGATCAAATGTTGAGCTTAAGCAAGCAGAAAGCGTAGGCGAAGACTGGGGAGAGTAATGTCAAAGGTCTGTATCGTGTTTGACCGCCTAAGAGCGGAAGAAAAGATGCTTCAGAAAGAAGCAATCGATCTAGGACACAATGTAGTGATGTTAGACGCAAAAATCACTCAAATCAACACAGATAGTAAAAAAGAAGACTATGATTTAGGAGATGTTGTCTTAGAAAGATGTGTTAGTTATTTCAGAGGTCTTCATTTTACAGCAAGTCTAGAATTTTTAGATATTCCAGTACTAAATAAGTTTGAAGTTGCAAATATTTGTGGAAATAAAATGTTTATGACATTATTATTGAAAAAACATAACATTCCAACACCAAAAACATATTTTTCATTCTCAAGTGAGAGTGCAGCAGTGAATTTAGAAAAAGTTGGATTTCCTCTGGTAATCAAACCAGTAATTGGAAGTTGGGGAAGAGGAGTAATGCCATTAAAAGACAAAGACACGATGGAAGCAGTTTTTGAAATTAGAGACATTACAGATAGTCCACACGACAGGATTTACTATTTACAAGAATTAATCAAAAGACCACCAAGAGACATCAGGATTATTACAATAGGAGACCAAGCCATTGCAGCCATGTACAGAAAATCATCTGGTGGTTTTAAGACAAATATCGCATTGGGTGCAGATCCAGAACTTTGTAAGATCACAAAAGAGATGGAAGATATGGCAATCAAAGCATCAAAAGCAATGGGTGGTGGAATTTTAGGGATTGACATGATGGAGGATGACAAGAAAGGTTTAGTCATTCATGAAGTCAACAACACAGTTGAATTCAAGGGACTGGCAAGAGTTGCGCAACGAAATATACCACAAGAAATGGTAAAATTTACGCTAGATTACGTTAGGAAATAAATTATAGGTCTTCACGAGGAGGTTTATGTTGAAGGTAGGTATAGTAGGAGCATCAGGTTATGTAGGTGGAGAGACGCTTCGTCTTTTAGTCAATCACCCAGATGTTGAGATCAGCATGGTAACATCAAGACAACATGTTGGAGAATATCTTCACAGAGTTCAACCAAGTCTGAAAGGATTTACCGATCTGACTTTTTCAGAATTAGATTATGACAAATTAACTGACAAATGTGATGTAGTGTTCACAGCAGTTCCTCATGGGACTGCGACTGAGATTGTAAAGGCACTATATGACAGAGGAATCAAAATAATTGATTTGAGTGCAGACTATAGATTACACAATCAAGAAGCATATGACAAATGGTATGGCTGGGAACATCCACATCCAGATTATTTAACAAAATCAGTTTTTGGAGTTCCTGAATTACACAGAGAGCAAATCAAAAAAGCACAGCTTGTTTCATGTCCAGGATGTATGGCAGTAACATCAATACTTGCACTTGCACCATTAATCAGAAATGATATTATTGACACTGAACACATCATAGTTGATTCAAAGATTGGTTCATCAGGTGCAGGTTCTGGTTCAGGAACTGCACATGCAATGAGAGCAGGAGTTATCAGACCATATAAACCAGCAAAGCATAGACATACTGGTGAGATTGAACAAGAATTAAGCGAAATTGCAGGAAAGAAAATTCGCGTTTCGATGAGTCCGCATGCAGTTGACGTAGTTCGTGGTATCTTGTGTACAAATCACACATTCTTGAAAAAAGATATTGGAGAAAAAGAATTGTGGAAATTATATCGTGAAGTTTATGGAGAAGAGAAATTCATCAGACTGATTCGAGATAAAAAAGGATTATACAAATTCCCAGATCCAAAATTCCTTGTTGGTTCAAACTTTTGTGATATTGGTTTTGATATAGATGAAGACAACAATAGATTAATTGCAATGTCTGCATCAGACAATCTGATGAAAGGTGCAGCGGGATCTGCTATTCAAAACATGAATGTTATGTGTGGCTTTGATGAAATGGATGGACTAAGATATACTCCACTAACTCCTGTTTAGAAATGATCACAATTAAGATTGGTGGAAGTGTTGTTGATAATCTCCACCCGTCCATAATTACAGACATTAAAAAAATTGCAGAGACTGAAGGAATAATTCTAGTTCATGGTGGAGGTAAAGAAGTCACAAAAGTTTGTAAACAACTTGGAAAAGAACCAAAGTTTGTAACATCACCAAGTGGAATCAAAAGTAGATATACGGATAAAGAAACTGCAGAGATTTTTACAATGGTAATGTCTGGCAGAATAAACAAAACAATAGTTCAGATGCTTCAGAAAAATGGCGTTAATGCAATTGGTCTTTCAGGAGTAGATGCAAAAATAATTCAAGCCGATAGAAAAAAGAAACTTCTCATAATGAATGAAAAAGGTAGAAAACAGGCAATTGACGGCGGATATACTGGAAAAATCACCGATGTCAACTCCAAATTTATCAAATTACTCTTAGAGCAAGGATTAACACCTGTAATTTCACCCATTGCCATCAGCGAAGAATCAGAATTCCTCAACGTTGACGGAGACAGAGCTGCAGCATATGTAGCAGGCAAAGTGGGTTGTAGCAGAGTATTATTCATCACAAATGTAGATGGATTACTAATGGATGATATGTTAGTTACAAAACTGACGCTTGCTGAAGCAAAAGAGATCAGATCAAAAATTGGACCAGGTATGGAAAAGAAGATCCTAGCATCTACTGAAGCACTAGATATGGGAGTAAAAGAGGCATTGATTGCAAACGGTCAAAAAGAAAATCCTATATCAGCGGCAATTGCACATGATAACTGTACGGTAATAAAAAATGAGTGAAGATCAATTCATGGGAAATCTCTATCAGAGGTTTCCAGTAACAATTGAAAAAGGGGTAGGATGTCATGTATGGGATGTAGACGGAAAAGAATACATCGATTGTATGGGAGGGTATGGAGTATCACTAGTGGGTCATCAAAATCAAAGAGTGAACAATGCAATCAAAGAACAGATTGACAAAATCATTACAGTTCACAGTTCATTATACAACAAGACAAGAGAGGAATTTTTACAAATACTTATCAAATTAGCACCAAAAGGACTCACACAAGTTCATCTAAACAACAGCGGTGCAGAAGCAATTGAAGCAGCTATAAAATTTGCAAGAAAGTTTACAGGTAAAAAAGGAATGGTGGCAATGAAAGGATCATACCATGGAAAATCACTGGGAGCATTATCATTAACATTTAATCCAAAATATAAAAAAGCATTTGAACCACTTGTTGAGAAAGTTTCCTTCGCATCATTTGGAGATATTGAATCTCTTCGTTCAGTAATTGATAAAGATACTGCATTTGTGATTTTAGAACCAATACAGGGTGAAAGTGGAATAAATGTTGCACCAGAGAGATTTTTGCAAGAAGTAAGAAAACTTTGTGATGAAAAAGGAATTCTGTTAATCTTCGACGAAATACAAGCTGGTCTTGGTAGAACTGGACGAATTTGGGCTTGTGATCATTGGAATACAGCTCCAGATATTTTGTGCCTTGCAAAAGGAATTGCAGGTGGAGTTCCAATGGGAGCCACACTTGTAAGACACGATATTTTAGCTACAATGAGTAAAGGAGAACACTCATCAACATTTGGTGGTAACCCATTATCTTGTGCAGCAGGAATTGCAGCACTTAAGGCATTAACTGAGGATGGATTGATTGAAAATTCTGAAAAAATGGGAAAAATATTCAGAGAGGGTTTAGAAAAACTAAAAGAGAAACACACCATAATTAGAGAAGTCAGAGGGATGGGACTAATGATAGGAGTAGAGATGAAATTTGAAGTAAAAGGTATTTTGATGGCATTGATAAAAAAAGGAGTTCTCATGCTATACTCAGGCAGAAACATACTAAGAATTCTTCCTCCTTTAGTAATATCCGAAGATGATATAAGAAAAGTTTTAGATATTTTAGATATTGTACTAACTGAAGAGGAGAAAAAACTTAATGTATAAAGACAGTATAGATGAAAAAATTATTGGTTACCTCAAAGAAGATGCAAGAGAATCATTTGTAGACATTGGAAAAAAATTAAAGTTATCAGAATCAGCAGTTAGAAGACGTGTAAAAAATTTAGTTGATAACAAAACTATTAAAAAATTTACTTTAGAACTTGGCGAGGAAAATACAACAAGTGCAATTGTTTTAGTTTCAGTAGATTCCGCAATGGACACATCCAAAGTTTCTCTGAAGCTTGCCAAGTTGGACGGAATAAAAACAGTTTATGAGATAACGGGACAATATGACATTACAACAATAATGAGTGGTTCAAGTATTTCTGAGATCAACAATACAATTGACGCATTAAGAAAAATTCCAGGTGTTGTAGATACCAATACCGTAATAATTTTGAGAAAAATAGTGTAAAACGACTTTCGTATTATAAATTGAATAATGAACTAATATAGGATCATTTCTAGTTATTTCCAACGAAAATAGTACGAATATGTTTATATCATCGATCTAGTTCACCGATTTTAGTAATGAAAGATCCGAATCACTATGCAAACATCTACAATGCATATGACAAGACTCCAAAGAAGATACGAATATTAGATAGTACTTTACGAGAAGGGGAACAACACCCTGGTGTTTCGTTTACAAACAAACAAAGGATTCAGATTGCGTGGATGTTAGATTATTTTGGTGTAGATCAAATAGAAATATCACCAGTTGTATCAGGCGACCACAAAGAGGCAACTAAGACAATTATCAAACAAGGATTAAAAGCAGATATTGTTTCCCATGGACGAGCACTAAAAGAAGACATAGATACTTCATTAGATTGTGATGCAAAGTGGTGTGCAGCATATTTAGGAATTTCAGATATACATCTAAAAGACAAACTACGAATTTCAAGAGAAGAGGCACTTGAGAGAGCAGTTGGAACTGTAGAGTATGCAAAGTCTCACGGTCTTAAAATCAGATTTACTGTAGAAGATGGAAGTAGAGCAGAGCCAGAATTTTTGCTAAAAGTTTGCACGGCAATAGAAAAAGCAGGTGTTGATAGAATTAGTCTTCCAGATACTGTTGGAATTTTGCGTCCTATTGGGATGTTCAATTTTGTTAAGAAAGTCAGAGAGGTAGTAGATGTACCATTAGATGCACACGTTCACAATGATATTGGTTTTGCACTTGCAAATGCATTTTCAGCATGTGATGCAGGAGTTGATCAAATTCATACTACCATTGACGGTATTGGAGAAAGAACAGGAATTCCACCTCTTGCAGAAGTGGCAGTAGCCTTAACATATCTTTACAAATCACCAAATGATTTGAGATTAGACATGCTACTTGATCTATCTAGATTAATTGAAGAATACACAAAGATTGTACCTTATGATTCTAAACCAATTGTTGGGAGCTCAGCATACAAACACAAAGCCGGTACACATCTTGCAGCAATTCTTAGAAACCCTGCAGCGTATGAGCCAATTCCACCTAGAGCAGTAGGAAACAGACGACGAATTGTTTTTGGAGAACTAGCAGGAAAAACAGGTGCAGCGTATTTAATGTCATTACTAGGTTTAGAAAAAGACGATGAAGGTGCAAAAGCAGTTGCGTATGGATTAAAGAATCTCAGAATGGGAGATTTAATTGAAATACCACTAGAAGACAGACTTGAGAGAAAAATATCTAAGTAATCTGTGTGTTTTTGGGAAATATCAATAGATCAACAAAAATCACCTATGTTAAATTCTTACGGACATCATGAAATTTCATAGTATCAAAGATTATGATGAAGATGGGAAGATCAGAAACTCATAGGTAATAGAAGCTAGAGGGTAAATTGTTTTAAATTTAATTTGAAAAAGAGAAATATAATTTTGGATCTTAAGACCAAAAACTACCGGTAGTATCTTGGTGACAGATCCTGTAAAGATTAGGATAACGTTTGATTAGTGTGATAGTATTTAGATCCTGCTGATCATTTGTATGGATAAATTCTACCGCTTTCTTTTATACAAATTTGTTCATATCAATAGTAATTCATACGACAGAGTCATCTAACCGTTTAAGCTATCATATCATATAGGATTGGGTAAACTTTGGCCCAATTCTAAAGTATAACATAATAACCAGAAAATTGATTTCATCCTATCCTGTATCTAGTGATGATTCATACGACAGTATTATATTTTAAGAAAAAATATCACATTATGCAAACCACAACAGTCTGGAAATGTTACAGATGTGATATGATCTTTAAGAAAGAGATAACTGCTACAATTCACAACGATGTATTCAAACATCCAGTACAAAAGATAGAGACAACATTATTTGCATAAAACTTTTTATTTTTACTTTTAAACAGATTATAATTACACACTCAAATTTGATTTTTCATAGCAATCACTGAATATTTGTATACACAAATTATTCCTGCTGTGTAACATAGTATTTCATACACTTGCCTTTAGTATATGGGATTTTAGATAAATCGTAAAAATAATAGTCAGTAGATAAATTTTGAACATAAGCAATTCGCTCATGGTAATTTTTTAAAATGTAATTATAGATTCAAATTTAGAAATGATGATTTTTGTATTAGTTATTCTACTCCAATACAATCTTGTTTTGAGTTTATTCTTTGTAAATGTTATTTGAGAATAAATTAATGTATTTCCTTCAAGATCTTGAATTTTTTTATACACTGAACTACTAGGAATTGTCAATTCTTTTTACATTGCAACTACGCTTTTTGATTTATTGATAATTGAAAATAAAATATGCCGGGATTCTAGATCAGATAATTCATTAAAGATCTTATGCATAATATCAAATTTTTTGGTCTACAATGGATCCATTTTTTTATCCTAAAAAATTTTAAAGTAATCTATTTAATAAAAAACCAGTAATTTCAGAAGTGCAGGATTTAGTTTTAGAATAAACTTCTAGAATTTTAATTACATATCTAAAATATTTTCATTCTATGATTGTAGAATTAATCAGAAATTTAAATACCTTCTATAGAATTTTCGACTTGTTCATTATGGAAACTAGAATTATAGTAATATTTCTTGCATTTTTTGTATTTACAATCAGTATTGATGGGGTATATGCATATTCAAACTCGGGAGATATTAGAACCGCTATTGAATCTACGTCCTTGGGATTAGATCAAACCAAAGACAGTTTGATTTTAAATAATTTAGAAGATGCAAAGAAATACTCTACATTCTCTTCAGAAATTTTTGGCAAATATATCCAAACACTCAGAATGACGGGTTATGAACATGTAGATGAGATTCATATTTCATTGTTAGATCTAAATTCAAAAATTAATTCAAATGCTGAAATATTGTCAGAAATTGATAAAAATCTAAACTTACTCCGAAAAATTCCACATGAACAAGATTCAATAAATTATGTGATTGTCAATTTGCTGTCAATTGCAGATGAGCGATATCAGAAGGGAGTTCAAAACAATGATGAAGTATCATACCAAATTGCTCTAAAACTAATCCAAAAATCTGAAAGTTTGCTTGATGAAACAACTTTTGATGATAGGCTTAATCTAGAAATTGAATCTTTTTTCAAGGATCTAAACAATCTTGCAGAGAAAAAGGAAGATTTTGTAAAAGTAAGTAGTTTGATTACTGCCATACAAAAAGATGTTTTAGGCACTCAGACTGTTGCCCTTGATCAATTAGAACTATATCAAAACATCTACAAGATATATGACGAACTTGTTGAATCACTTAATTCAGGAGACTATGTTATGGCTGAAGAAAAAGCCATCATTGCGTATCTTGATAATTTTGAATACTTAGAACCAACAATTGAAAAAATTGACAAGGATTTACTTTATACTCTTGAGATTGACATGCGTGAAAATTTACGTGACATGATAAAAAATAAAAAGACATCTAATGAGATTAAGCAATTTTTAGATGAAAAAATTGTTCCGGATCTTAACAAATCACAATCTTTGATCTCTAAACAATTAATCATAAACTCATCTGTATTAACACAAACTGAGATTTCAGATCAGGATCTTAAAAAAATGGGTGATTCAACTGAAGAAGCAAAATCTATAGTTAGAAATGAAGTTGATTTTATCAGAGATTCCTTGGATGATGTGGTAATTTTTTATGGTGACGGCGACTTCCAGTCTGCTTATGCTACAGCAAGAATAGCATATTTGGACAGTTATGAATTTGTAGAGATTCCACTAAGGGCAATAGATCCTGATTTCACTCTGGAGGTAGAATATCAATTTGCAGAACTGCGAAATCTTATCGATAAAAAAGAAGATTTGGAAAAAGTAAGAGATGTAGTGATTGAAATAAATAGGAATTTGGATGAATCTGAAAGACTTGTAAGCGGAACAGGTTCTTTGGCGCCTTCAATAGCATTTACTTCGTCATTTGCAATAATTTTCCGAGAAGGATTAGAATCTGTCTTAATTCTTGGTGCAATTATGACGTATCTTGAAGCATCAAGGAATAATCAACTGAAAAAATACATCTACTATGGCGTCATTGCAGCATTTGCAGCAACTGCAATTACTTGGATTATTGCATCGTATATAATTGAAATTTCAGGGGCTAATCGGGAATTAATTGAAGCAATAGCTGCATTGTCTGCAACTGCTGTTTTGTTTTATGTGAGTTTTTGGGTTTTAAATAAAATTGAACATAAAAAATGGATGGAGTTTGTAAAGGCCAAGGTGTGGCAGGCAACTACAACTGGTAGTGTTATGGTTTTTGTAATGCTTTCATTTTTTACCGTCTATCGAGAAGGATTTGAAACTGTCTTGTTCTATCAAGCGATGTCGGGTTTTGCAAAATACATGGAAATGTATGTAGGTTTGGGTTTTGTTTTGGGTATTATTTCATTATTGGGGTTATATTATGTGATGAAAAAACTTGGAAAACGATTACCATTACGCGCCTTGTTTGGATTGACTATGGGTGTTGGTGCATATCTATCAATTGCATTTTTAGGAAATGCCATACGAGAACTTCAGATACTAGATATTATTCCATACACTAGTATGATCGGAATAATTCCTAGATTGGACATCAACCTAGCAGCTATGACTGGAATTTATCCCACATTAGAAACTGTAATTGCACAAGCAATGCTATTGGGAGTTTATTTACTTGCATCGTCATATGTATTGGTGTTAAGGCCCAATAAAGAAAGACAACTGGCATCTATGAGAAAATCTAGAGGTGTTAAAAATACCCAATAAACAAAGAATTAGAATTGGAATTGATGTGGGTGGAACTTTTACAAAAGCTGTTGCAATAGATAATAAAACGGGATTGATTGTTTCAAAATCCACTGTACCCACCACCCACACCTCCAAGAAAGGGGTTTCTGAAGGAATAGTGCAGACTATCTCAAATATTTTGAATGAATCTAAAATTAATTTAGAAGACATAGAATTGATTTCTCATAGTACTACTCAGGCAATCAATGCTCTGTTAGAATCGGACACTTCCAAAGTTGGAATAATTGCTATGGGTGTTGGTCCTGAAAAGAAAGATGTCATCAAACGCACAAATTTGCAAGATACAAAAATTAATTCTGAGCAAGACATCAAGATATGTCATACATTTTTGGATACTTCCCATTTGATTTCTGAAGAAGAAGTGAAAGATGCTATACAAGATCTAAAGAATAAGGGTGCAAAAGTGATTGTTGCGACCGAGTCATTTGGTGTAGATGATCCTTCAAATGAATTGTTTGTAATGAAAAATGCCGCAGACCTTAATATGCCATCTACTGCATCGCATGAAATTTCTGGAACCTATGGGCTTGAAATACGAACACTTACAGGTGCAATTAATGCAAGTGTGTTACCTAAAACTTTCCAAGTTGCAAATTTTGTAGAACAAGCAATTCGCGATGTAGGAGTTAAAGCACCATTAATGATAATGAAAGGTGATGGAGGCGTCACAAGCATCGATACTTTTAAAATAAAACCTATCCTCACTATCCTGTCTGGTCCTGCAGCAAGTGTAGCAGGGGCACTTCTTCATCTTAAAGTCACTAATGGTATCTTTGTAGAGGTAGGTGGAACTAGTACCAATATCTGTATAATTAAAAATGGGAAACCCGAATTTCAGTATGTCACAATTAAAGATCATCCAACATGTGTTCGTTCTATGGATGTGAGAATTTTAGGAGTTGCAGGAGGTAGCATGGTTAGACTCAAAGACAATAGAGTGTGGAAGATAGGGCCTAGAAGTGCCCATATTGCTGGACTAAAATATTCCTGCTTTGCAGATCCTGAAGAACTAAAAAAAGGGAAAGTAACTAGGATTAGACCTAAAGAAAACGATGATGAATATGTCGTAATTGAGTGCAAAAGTGGACTATATGCTATTACAAACACATGCGCTGCTAACGCTTTGGGGATGATTGATGGTGATGACTATGCATTTGCAAACAAAGAATCTGCAAAAATTGCTATTGAGATTCTAGCAAAAGAACTGGGTGTGACATTTATCGAAATTGCCCAGTCCATAATCCAAACATCCTCTTTTGAGATAATGAAAACAATTAGTAAAGTTATAAAAGAATTTAAACTAAATCCTCAAACAACAAAAATAGTTGGTGGTGGAGGGGGTGCATCTGTATTGGTACCATTTGTGGCAAAACAACTACAATTACAATACCAAAAGGCAAAACATGCCGAAGTCATATCATCTATTGGTGTTGCATCATCAATGCTGCAAGAAGAAGTTGAACAGACATTAATTGATCCAACTCCAGAATTGATCAACCAGGCACATAAAAAAATTCATGCAATGATGATTGGTAAAGGAGCAGTTCCTGAATCAATTGTAATTGATAGTCAATATATCCCCGACAAATCTATTTTACGAATAACTGCTATCGGAAATGTAGAACTCGACAGTGTAGAAACCACAAAGAATGTTTTCACATTACATGAAGCAAAAAGTAGAGCCAGTGAAATACTCCAAATTTCAGAAGAATTAACTGATCTTAGTTTTGAATCTGATCATTATCTAGTATTTGCTGGACATATTACCGAAAAACATCTTTTTAGTAAAAAACATCGTCATCCATTTCTCATACTTGATAGATTCGGTAAAATGAAAAAATATTTAAAAAATGGAAAGATTTTCCAAGGTGGAAAAATGTCCATACTTGAGGAATTAGATGATTTTCTAGAATCTAGGAATAATGATGTTGCCCCGCAAGTATATCTGATCAATGATTTAAAATTGATTGATTATTCTAGTTTAACATCATCTTCCCACATACTCAATGCAGTCAAACAAGAGTTAGATGAAAATGAACGAGCATCAATTGTAATTGAATTATAAAATAATATAGAAATCCATAGTTAATTTTTCACGTAGTTACAATTCTACACATTTAGAATAAATTCAAAGAATACACCAACCCTTTAAATCGATATTCTATAGTTAACGACTAATGACAAAAGTTACAATATTGACATTTCTGATGACTTCTGTTCTTCTCACTACTGCTTTTTCACAAGTAGTTTCTGCAGAATCCTATCAAGACAAAGTCGACTTTGCTTCTTCCCTTGAGGAAACACTTGGGCATTTTTGGGCATTAGAACAAAATCTTGATGATAAAAATGCGGAACTTGCGTTAATTCATGCAACACATCCAATTTCAGAGCTGTATGATTCAATGAAACCTACACTAAAGGCATCAGATTCTAACCTTGATGCTCAAGTTCAAAAAACATTGATGGAACTAAAAGATAAGGTAAACACCAAGGTAACACGTGCACAGGCTCAGCAAGCGATTGATGATGCAAAAGGCGTAATTGCAATAGCACGTTCAACTGTTGTTGGAGATGAATTGAGTAAAGAAACGGCATTTAAGACTGAATTAATGAAAGTCTTACTTGAAACATCGATAGCAGAGTATGGCGAGGCAGTATCTGATGGAGTCATCGCCGAAATGGCTGAATTCCAGGATGGTTCTGCATTTGTATGGAGATCACAACAGATTTTCAGCGAAATAAAACCAGATATTGACTCACACATGGCCGAAGAGATTGATGAATTTTACATAGATCTTTGGGCAGCATATGATGCAAAAGCAGATCCTTTGCAAGTTGAAAATATAGTGAAGAGTATAATTCATGAACTTGATGAAGTCTTAGGTGTTGAAGATGAAGGAAACAATCTATTAGATTATGTCAAAAACATAAGAGAACTACTTGAGCAAACAAAACTAGAGTATGGTAATGGTAATACGGACTTGGCACTAAGCCTTGCTACAAAAGCATATCTTGATAACTTTGAATTTCTCGAAGCTCCTCTCATTGAATTAGACCAAAAAGAACTGATGGAGGAAGTAGAAATCATGTTAAGAGAAGATCTCCGAAATATGATTAAAGACAAGGAATCCATCTCTAAAGTTAATTCACAAGTGGATGTAATTCTTGAAAAAATTGATACTGTTGCAACAGTTGTCCCAGAATTTGGTACTGTTGCAATGATGGTATTGATGGTTGCGATTATAAGCATTGTTGTAATTACTGCAAGATCTAGAATCAGTCTAAGAGTTTAGACCCTCTTTTCTATTTTTATTTTATTCAATTAAACATGGATGCACTAAATTTTTAATTCATAATTTAAAAAATTAAGAATTTCTATCAATCATTCCGATAAAACGGATATAATTAGTATTACATCACATTGATTCATTTCATAAATGGGCATATTCTGAACAGATGCCTTCATGCTTTAAAAAAGTCCTTTTCTTCTTATTCTGAGGCTTCAAAAATTGCCATGGATGAAACTTGATTATCAAATGCATCTAACCACATTATTCTCCCTTGTGACTGCCATTCATCAATAAAGGTAGATTTTGCAGAGGAATCATTTAATTCAAAATACAACTATTTTACAAAAACGAATAATAAGATAAAATACATATTCTCATTACTGTTTTTATAAATTAGTGGTAATTTTGGAAGATAATGAATTTGTTAGGAAAAATACGATAATAAAGATAATTAATGATAAATAAAGAGGATTAATTGAGATAAAATATGTCAAAATGTGAAGAATGTGATGCAGACATTTCTGTTCCAAGTGATGCACTTGAGGGGGAAATTGTAACATGTCCGGAATGTGGCGCAAGTTTTGAATTAGAAAAAAAATCAGACGGTTTCCAACTAAAGCCTGCCCAAACGGTTGGCGAGGATTGGGGACAGTGAGTCCTGACGTTACTATTCTTTACGATACCATCCGTTGGGAAGAAAAAGCCCTGTTAGAAGCAGGTAAAAAAAAGAACATCAACATACAGATGGTTGATTGTAAGAAGTTAGCATTAGATTTAGAAAAAAAACCCGAGGATTATGGGGTAGTCATTCAGAGATGTGTAAGTTATTACAGAAATCTTCATTCAACTGCAGCACTTGAAGGACTTGGTGTTAAAGTGATCAATTGCCTTAACACGGGTGTTTTTGCAGGAAATAAATTATTTACACATATGTTATTAAAAAAATTTGGAGTTCCAACACCTGATGCAACTGTTGCGTTTTCAAAAGAATCAGCATTGGAAGCTTTGCAAACTCAAGGATTTCCAAGAGTCATCAAACCAACAGTCGGTAGTTGGGGAAGATTAATTTCAAAATTAAACGATACGGATTCTGCAGATGGAATTCTTGAGAGCAGAGAAAATATGTATCCAATTTATCAGATTCACTACTTAGAAGAGTTTGTACAAAGACCACCAAGAGACATTAGAGCAATAATGGTAGGAGATAAAATAATTGCAGCAATTTATAGAATTTCAAAACATTGGAAAACTAACATGGCACTTGGAGGAACAGCCGAACCATGCAAAATAACACAAGAAATGGAAGAAATGTGTATAAAGGCAAAACAAGCAGTTCAAGGAGATATCGTAGGTGTAGATTTAATGGAAAGTGATGAGAAAGGACTAGTTGTCCACGAGGTCAACAATACAACAGAATACAAGAACACTGTAAGAGTATGTGGAGTAGACATCCCATCAGCAATGCTTGATTATGCACGGAAGATAGACAAATAAGAATTGGACACAAATTTTACAGTTACACCAAGATTTGCAGTTAAGATGCTTGAAAAAGCATTAAGACTTTACACACCATCTCTTAGTGAAAAACCAATGGCGGAATTTTTAGCTGACAAATGTGATGATTTAGGGTTTGAAGATATTCAAATTGATGAAGTAGGAAATATAATTGCAAAAAAAGGTTCTGGATCACCAAAGATCATGTTATGTGGACATATGGATGTAGTTCCAGGAAAAGTCAAAGTAAGAAAAGAGGGAGATGCTCTTTATGGGCGTGGTGCATCAGATGCAAAGGCACCATTGATGGCAATGTTATTTGCTGCAGCATCAATTCAAAATAACAACGGAACAGTATTTTTTGTAGGAGCTGTAGATGAAGAAGGGAACGCCACAGGAATTAAAAATCTTGTAAAAAAAGAGATGGGTATTGATTATGCAGTTTTTGGAGAGCCAAGTGGAATTAAACAAGTTACAATCGCGTATAAAGGAAGATTAGCAATTAATCTTAAAATCAGTGTAGATGATAGTTCTCATGCAAGTGCACCGTGGCTTTCAAAAAATGCAATTCAAGAATCGATGATTTTTGTAAAAGAACTCAAAGAAAGATTAGAGATGAATCAAGAAGGTAAATCCAAAGGGATGCTACTTACTATAACAATGACAGAAATTAAAGGTGGAACAAGTCATAATGTAACACCAAAAGATTGTGAGACCACATTTGACATTAGAATTCCAGTAGATATGAACTGTAAAACTATTGAACAAAAAATTGCTACACTAGTAAAAGAAATTGCCCAAGAAAGAGAAGTTGAGGCATTCTACTCAATTCTTGATGAGACAGAGCCATTTGAGGCATCTCATACTTCACCATTAGTAAGAGCATTTACTCTTGGAATTATGGAAGCAGAGCACTCAAGACCAACCCTAATTAGAAAAACAGGTACAGGAGACATGAATGTTTTAGGCAATCAATGGAATATTCCAGTGGTTACATATGGTCCAGGTGATCCACATGAAGCACATACAATTGATGAGAAAGTCTCAATTGATGAATATTTAAGAGGTATAGAAATTCTCAAAAAGACCCTACAGCATTTAAAAAGACTTCACGACAGAAATATTCAGTAATGTTGTGGTTTATAGGTTTAGGAATTTCTGGATTTAAATCAATTCCTATTGAAGCATTAGATGCTTTATCAAAGGCAGATACTGTATATCTGGAACAATTTACCAGTCCAATTGGAAAATCTGATTTAATTAAAATCAAAAATGCTACAAAAGGTGAATTCATACTAGCTAAAAGATGGATGATTGAAGATGGTAAAGAGATTTTAGAAAATGCAAAGAAGAAGAAAGTGATCTTGTTAGCATACGGAGATCCATACATTGCAACAACACATATCGAATTAAGAACTAGAGCAATAGAAGAAAAAATAAAGACACACTCTATTCACGCATCTTCATCTCTTACTTCAATTATTGGTGAATGTGGTTTACATTTTTACAAAGTTGGAAGAATTGCAACAATTATGAATGAAATTAAATCACTCACAACTCCTTACTATATAATTTACAAAAATATCATTGAAGGAAATCATACTATGTTACTTTTAGAATATAATCAAGACAAGAATTTCTTTTTAGATCCTAAAGATGCATTAGAGATATTAGTAGAAACAGAAAAAGGACAAAAAAGAAATGTCGTAAATTTATCTACATATGTAATAGTTGCATCTAGAATTGGATTCAAGGATCAAAAAATAATTTCAGGTAAAATTTCTAGTTTAATGAAGATTAATTTTGGTAAACCTCCACATACAATAATTATTCCGGGAAGATTACACTTTACAGAATCAGATGCACTCAAAATATTTGGTCAGTGTGTAGATGAACCGTATGATAACAGTGAAAAAACAAAAAAGATTTCAATTCAGATGATGAAAAAGTATGTCCCAATGGTAAGAGACGCACTTGAAGAAATTACACCATATTATAAAGAACAAAAAGAATTTCATGGGATTTTAGAAAATGCAGAGCTGTATGTTCAAGATGCAGAAAAATTTCTAGAAGATGGTCAAGAAGAAGTAGCAATTTTGAGTATAGGGTATGCAGATGGTCTTGTAGATGCATTAAGATTGGCAAAAGGCCTTGAACCAAAAATGTAATTTTTAGTAATGAATTAAAGAGAGGTCTTAAAAATAAAAAAGCATTGGAAAAAAATGAAAAATTAATTCTTTCTGCTATTTACATAGGCGAAATTCAGGAAAAGGCACCATTTGAAATAATTATGGAAAAAATAATGTTATCATCTGATGAAGTCAACTCTAAGATAGACAAGTTAATTAAAAAACAACTTGTAAATAAAGACAGAAAAACACTAACTGGAATTGGTAGAGATTCATTAAAAATTGTATTAGCAGGAGGAGTATTTGACATAATTCATCCAGGTCATATATACACATTAAATGCCGCAAAAAAACTTGGTGATGTTCTAGTGGTAGTTGTGGCAACGGATAACACAGCAATTAAGATGAAGAAAAGGACACCACTTCATACACAAAATCAGAGACAGGAATTAGTAAACTCACTTTCTATGGTAGATCTTTGTTTGATAGGACAAGAAGATGATATTTTCAAGACGGTAAAACACGTCAAGCCCCAAATTATCGCATTAGGGTATGACCAAATTCATCAAGAGCAATTCATTACAGAAGGATGTAAGAAAATAAATTTGGATGCAAAAGTTGCAAGATTGCAATCTCCAATTCCAGAAAGTTCTAGTTCTAAGATAGAGAAAGAGTACGGTGAATCAATTCATGGACTCTAGGAATTTATTGAAATTTTAATTAAAACTTTAGAACCATCTTTTAATTTCGCAGTTTTTCTCAAACAGTATTTTGAGATTAATTCAATGATCGATGTATCATGGTGTGTGCGCTCAAGTATAATCAATTCGCAGTTTATAGAATTATTTAGTTTAGCGGTAAAACATTTAACCCAACCATATGTTCTTTTACCATCTGAAAAGCTGTCAATTTTAATGCCATCCAAAGTTTCAAATTGTTTTACTGCTGCTTGATGGATTTTTTGATCCAGTAAAACATTAAGAGTTCCAGGGAATGGGATGTATCCAATTTTTGATTGGAACTGTTTTGTATATCCTTTTAATCCCATATAATATGCGCCCTCACCCATTCCAGAAATCAATGTTCCTTTTAGTTCAACATGAGATGGTGATGAATCCAAACTTTTTTGTAAAATAGATGAGAGTTTTACCATCTCAGAAAATCCTTTTGGAGTAATTTTTACAGATATATTTCTCCCATTAATTATTCTCTCAATAAATTGATTTTGTTCTAATTCAACAAGATGTTTTGATGCTGCTTGTTGAGATTTATGGATATTCTTTCCAAGTGATGAAGTAGTAATAGAAACATAGTTGTGTTTGGCACCTTTTGATAATAAATAAGAAAGAGTTAGGATGTGCTGAATCTTTAATTCAGTCATCTAAGATCCTAAGATATGCCTAAATCACCGAATGTTTTAAGCGTCATTCCATCAGAGTTTGATAGCTTGGCAATTCTATGACCAATGATATATTCAACACCAGCAGTTTTGGCACCTTCCAAAAGCCTTTGAGTGATAATTCCATCCAATAGAAGGTATTTGATTCCAGATTGTGTAGATAATTTGCTTACAACTTCACTGATTGGAACTTTAAATATTTCATTCTGATCACCGTCTAATGCAACTGCTTCAAGAGTTTCATTAAGATTTGAGAAAACCTTTGCTGCCATTTCTGCAACTGGTTTATCATCTTCATTTTTGAGTATGGGTGTTGATTTCCCATGTTTGATTTCATCAGCAACAGGTCTCAGAATCTCGTCAATTCTTTGTGGAGTTAATTCTTCAACTTCGACATCTTTGTCTGCTCGTAATTCATAATCTAATGTAACTACAGATTTGAGTTCTTTGAGAATAAATCCACCTGCTCTATCACCATCGATGAAAGCAACAACAGTATCTTTTGAATTACATAGTTCTTTGATAGATTCATCAATTTTTGCACCTTCAATTGCAAGTGCATTATCATATCCAGATCTTAAAAGATTGATTACATCAGCTCTTCCTTCAACCAGAATAACCCAATTAGAAGTAAACAGACCAGAACTACAGGTTAGTTTTGATGGCCCATAGGTTGCTAGTTTTCCAGTATCACCCTGATGAACATCATTTAGCATGCTTTCACCCTCACTAACAGTCTTAGTTGCCCATTTTTGCTTGATCTCTTTTGCACGTCTTACAATATCTTCTTTCTTTGCAGCACGAACATCATCAATTGCTTCCAATTTGAATTTGCAATCAAAGGGGCCAACCTTGTCAATACTTTCAATTCCTGCTGCAATTAATGCACAAGTATCAATATCCGTACTCATAGGAATTAACGCATCACCAAGTGTTGTGTTTGATGTAGATTTTGCATTTACTTCAATGCGACCTACCTTAGAAACCCGTTGCAGTTCATTCAGATTCATCTCAGGGCCCAACAGTCCTTCTGTTTGGCCAAAGATAGCTCCGATTATGTCTGCCCTTTCAACAAGTCCATCAACTTCATAGGAAAGTTTAACGTGATATTTGACAATTCCTGATTTACCGGACATAGGTTCATCTCCTTTATTTTCATAATTTTGGTCTCTACTTTCGATATATAAGGTATCGCAAAAATTACTCAAAAAATAGAAATTTTTTTCAGAAAATATGCATCTACAGCATCGCTAGAAGTGAACTAAAAATTAAAAATAAAAAAATTGTTTATTCAGTGCTAAATGAGTGACCGCATGAACAGGATTTTGTAACATTTGGATTATTGATTTTAAATCCAGAACCCATTAGGCTTTCAATATAGTCTACATTTGCACCTTGTAGATGATCAACGCTATAGCTGTCAACTAGGAGTTTTACTCCATTTTCTTCCATGACGATGTCATCCTCTTCTGGTACTTTCTCAAAACCCATTCCGTAGGACAGACCAGAACAACCGCCACCTTGAACATATACCCTAAGGTACTCAGGAGACTCGGCTTCTTCTTTCATAAATTCATGGATTTTTTCAGCTGCTTTCGCAGTAACTGTAATCATCTTTTGTGTTTGTTCAGTTGCCATAATGAAGAAAATGATGTTTCAAATTATAATAAGCTTTTCCCACCCATCACACTAGTAATAAAAGAAATTATCAATATTCCAGTCTATTCTAGTAATTTGTAATGTATTTAAGTAGATCACTTGGGGTGAGTATTCCAACAACTTTGTCGTCATCAATTACAGGTAATTTTCTGACATTTCTTGTAGACATGAGATCAGAAGCTATAGATAGATCAGAAGTTGGATCGATTGAGATCAAAGGAGAAGACATTATTCTTCTAACTAGAGTCGATACAGGAAAAGAATGAGCCGTAATTTTTATAGCAAGATCCCTATCAGTTACAATCCCAACAGGTAAATTATTTTCTAAAACAATAACAGCTCCAATTCCAGTATATTCCATCATTCTTGCAGCATTAGCTGCAGTAACGGAGGAATCAATGGAAATAACTGAATTATTCATAATATCTCTCACACATGTTTTTTGTTGAGTGTGATTGGAGAAATTCATAGACATATCTTAGGAAATCATATATTTCAAAGGATTAATTGAATTTCAATTATGATAATCATGTTCATTAAAATCAGAATCTAACGGTACCAATAAAGATATGGTGTTATCAGTTGTTTGAAATTTAAGTTCTTTCATGTAACATTTTTTATTTTTTTAAAAGATCATGAAAATTATTTAGCACCTACATAAAAAAGATAAAAATCAAATCTAAGAATAGACCAATCAATTAAAATCATTGTTAAACCATGTTAAACATGGAACAAATACCAAGAAAAATAATTATTCTGACAATGATGTTTTCAATCCTGCTAGTTTCTATTTCAACAAATATTGCAAATGCAGAGATGATTCCAGAGTGGATAAAAAATAATGCGTTATGGTATGGTCAAGGAGTTATTTCAGAGACTTAATTCCTAAATGCTATAAAATTTTTGATAGAAAATGATGTCTTGGTGATAGAAGATTCAGAGACGAGATTTTCTAAAAACATAGATGCAACAGTGGTAATTCCTAATGGAAATTCAGGCATTACTAATGTTGGATTTTACTTGCCATTGAATCTAGAGATTCCTGTAGGGGTTACAGTCACATGGGTTAATAATGACTCAGTACCACACAATATTCAAAGTCAAGATGATTCTGGAAAAGTCACAGATATCTTCAACAGTCCGCCACTGAACACAGGTGACAAATTTGAATACACATTTGATGAAGAAGGGATCTACAAATACCATTGCTCATGGCACCCATGGAGAATTGGATTGATTACTGTAAATTAGAGTTATAGAAACTCTAACTATATTTTTTGAATAAAATAAAAATGAAATTAGAAATAGCTATTTCTTTGATTTGTTAACAAATGCTGTCATACGATCTTCTCTATCATGATGGGTAAAGCAATTTCTCCAGGCAAGAAGTTCTATGGAAAGACCAGTATCAAGGTCTGCGTTTCTTCCTTTATTTATTGCAACTTTAGACATCTGAACACCCATTACAGAGTTTGCAGCTATTTGTTGTGCCATTTTCAAAGATTCTTCTTGTAATGATGCAAGAGGAACTATATGATTTACAAGGCCAATTTCTTTTGCCTCATCTGCTTTGATCATCTTGCCAGTATAAACAAGTTCTTTGGCTTTTGCTATTCCCACAATTCTCATCAATCTTTGGGTTCCACCCCAGCCAGGAGGGATCCCAATTGTTACTTCTGGCTGACCGAGTCTGGCAGTATCTGCAGCTATACGAATATCACAGGACATTGCAAGTTCACAACCACCACCTAGAGCAAAACCGTTAATGGCTGCTATTGTTGGTTGTTTTACTAATTCGACTGTTGCAGTTACAAGTTGACCAGTTTTTGCATATTCTACTGATTCATCTGCAGTGATTTTTGACATATATTCAATGTCTGCACCTGCAGAAAATGCTTTTTCGCCCTCACCAGTCAAAATGATAACTTTGACATCATCATTCAGATTGAGTTCTTCAAAAGTATTGATCAGTTCTTTTGCAACATCGGTATTCATGGCATTGAGTTTGTCAGGTCTGTTAATTTTGACCGTACAAATACCATCAGAAGTAGATGTGGTAACTAGTGACATATAATCTGCCAAGTATTGATAAACTTAAATGTTATCTATTTTCCGCGTACTTTGCCCCATTGAGATAATGCAGCTGCAGCTGCAACCCAAGTCCTGAGATCATGATAAACTGGAACATGGTGATTCTCAATTAATTTTGTCATTTTTTCAGTGTATGGACCACCATTACCGCCAGCTAAAATTGGCTTTACTTTTTTCTTTGAGAGTTCAGCTAGATAATCAACAATTGTTTCTTCAAGCGGATCATCTTGAAAGACAAACCATGGCATAGCAATGTCAATATTTTTTTCATCTAAAAATTGTTCAATGACAAATCTATAGTCATCTGCAGTTGCACCGCCACCTACATCTGCCGGATTTCCGTTATGAATAGGAACAGTGGGTGGGAAACGATCCTTTATTTTTTTGAGAATTGCTGGTGACAACTTTCCTATTGTAAGACCTAATCTTTCTAATTGATCAATTCCACCAATCATTGGACCAGCACCATTGCTAGTCATAGCAACACGATTACCCTTTGCAGGAGGTTGCCATGCTAATGCCTTTAAAACTCCAACCAGTTCTTGATAACTGTCAACTGAAATGATTCCCGCTTGTTTAAATGCACCCATAATTATTGCATTTGAACCTCCAAGTGAGCCTGTATGTGATGCAGCTTGTTTTGCACCTGCAGCAGTTCGTCCACTCTTCCAAATTACGACGGGTTTCTTTGTCTCATTCATTACGCGTTTAGCAGTATTGATGAATTTTCTACCATCACCAAATCCTTCAACATATAATCCAATTACTTTTGTTTGAGGATCATTTGCAGCATACCATATCATATCTGCTTCATCAACATCAGAACGGTTACCAAAACTAATCATCTTGGATAAACCAAACACGTCAGCACTTTCTAACATACTAATTCCCATAGTTCCACTTTGTGAGAAAAATGCAACATTTCCTAATTTTGAACGTATCATTCTCTCTTGTCCTTGAAATGCACAATCAAGACGATTTGCAGCATTAAACATTCCGATACAATTTGGACCAATTACACGAATTTTGTGTTTTAATGATAATTCTTTTACTTCAGATTCCATTGCGGCTCTGTCACCACCAAGCTCTTTGCCGCCACCAGAAACTATTACAACATTATGAATTTCTTTTTCTGCACAAGTTTTCATAATTGGTCCACATGCTGCAAGATCAACACAAACAACAACCAGATCAACCTTTTCTGTTATTGCATCTAGTGATGGATAGCATTTGATCCCAAGAATTGACTCTTGTTTGGGATTAATTGGATATACTTTACCTTTATAATCTTGTTTGCCAAGTGCATTCAATACAGAATTACCAATCTTTCCAGGCGTTGCAGATGCACCAACTAATGCAACTGATTCAGGAGTAAAGAATAACTCCATTGATGTAATATTTGGTTTGGCTTTTGAGATGGAATTCTTTTTGAGTTCATTATTTAGAATAATTTTTGCATCCACTACAAAATGTGATTTTGGATAAACAACTACAGGGTTAAAGTCAATACTGTTAATATAATCGGCATTTTCTACACCTAATTTTCCAATGTCTACTAACATTTTTGCAGTCATGGTAAGATCAATTGAGTCACTTCCTCTGAATCCCTTGAGTAATGCTGCACCCTTGAGTTCGTTAAGCATAGATTTTGCATCAGAAGTAGTTATTGGTAACATTCTAAATGCAACATCTTTCATCACTTCAGTCATAATTCCACCTAGTCCAACCATAATTACTGGACCAAACTGTGGGTCGTTTTGAATACCAACAATTAATTCAACACCTTTTGGAACCATCTTTTCAAGAAGAATTCCTTTAACATCAACTCCTTTCTTTTTGGATAGTCTACCATACATATCCTTGAATGTTTTTTTTACATCATTGACATTATCTAATCCAACTTTAACACCGCCAACATCTGTTTTGTGTAAGATTTGAGGTGAGACTACTTTCATAACAAGAGGGAAACCAATTTTCTTGGCTTCTTTTGCAGCCTCTTCAGCAGAAGTCACAAGTGCAAAAGGTGGAACTTTAACACCATACGTCTTGAGAATAGATTTAGATAATTCTTCGGTGATGACTTTGTGATCGGTTTGAATAATTTCTTCAAAAATTTTCTTTACTGCAGCCATCACTCAATCCATGGAATTAAAATTAACTATATTAAACTTTGGTCAAAGGTTGAAAGAGGATTTGAAATTATTGTAAAAACTATTCATATTTGATTTCACAGTTGAAATATTTTCAATTATATCAAAACGGATTTTTTGTGGATCTATATCAGGGATTTTTTTCAATTTTTCTTCAGTATTGTCAAGCCATAGATTTACCATCGCTTCATTTATTTCCAAATGGAATTGCAACCCTATTGCGCTTTTGTATTGAAATGCTTGATTTGGATAATGATCAGATGAGGCCAATCTGATGGCCCCTTGAGGCAAATCAAATGTATCAGCATGCCAATGAAATACTGTGAATGGATTTTTGAAGCCAGAAAAAAAATTAGAATTATTAACAATTTTCAAATCGTTGTAAAACCCAATCTCTTTTTTTGGTCCTCGGTATACTTTTCCACCAAAAGTTTTAGCAATTAACTGAGAACCTAAACAGATTCCAAGAACAGGAATATTTTTTTCGACATAATTTTTGATTAGATGCTGTTCTGCTTGAAGATAATGTAAGTCATCATTTGCACTTTCAGGTCCACCTAAAATTATAACCAAAGAAAATTGTGAGTCTGGAAATGGCTCATGTTTTGCATTGACTGAAATGATTTCAAAACCGTCGCTTTTAAGAAGATCACCTAGATATCCAGAACCTTCTATTTGAGTATTTTGAACAAGTAAGACATCAGACATTATGTTCCATTAACAAAAGTGCTTAATATCTTAAAAGGGATTAAAGCGTATGTTAGTTTCCGAACAAGAAATATTAGAATTAAAAGACTTTATTTTTGAATTAAACTCTATGAATAAAAGTGCGGTAGTAGTTGAAGGAAAGAGAGACTCAAATGCATTAAGAAAACTGGGATATCAAGGAAAAATTTTAGAATTTTATAGATTTGGTAGAATTATGAATTTTGTAGACTCGGCTGCAGGTTATCATAGACTGATTATTCTTTTTGATAGAGATAGAAAAGGTAGAATATTAACTGGAAAAACAATTCAGTTGCTGCAAAGGAGAACCAAAGTGGATCTTTCTTTCAAAAGAAAACTTCGAGTTATAACAAAAGGAAAAATAATGTTTATAGAGCAACTAGTAAGCTATGAATCTTTTCTGGCATAAGCTTATGGCCAGATGCCTTTTTGATTAAAGGCCTCTAGGACTCGCTCTACTGCCAAGACCATAGTCGCCTTTCTCATGTCAATCTTGTGTTTCTTTGAGAGAGCATAGGCATCTTTGAATCCTTTAGTAATATTTGCCTCCATCTTGTTAGCAACTTCATCAAATGTCCAATAGTAACCCATGTTATTTTGCACCCATTCAAGGTATGAAATACAAACACCACCAGAGTTTGCCAAAATATCTGGAATTACTAAAATTTTCTTTTGTTCTATTATTGGATCTGCTTCGGGTAACGTTGGACCATTTGCAGCTTCTGCAAGAATTTTACATTGGAGATTCTTGGCAATATTTGCAGTGATTTGATTCTCCAAAGCACCAGGAACTAAAACATCGCATTTAGCAGTAAGTAATTCTTCAGTTGAAACTTTTTTACTGCCAGGAAATCCAACAACAGAACCAGTTTTTTCTTTATACTCCATGAGTTTACTAACTTGAAATCCCTTTTCAAACAAAATAGAACCTTTAGAATCACTTGCACCAATTATTTTAGCTCCCATCTTTTCCAAATAGATACCTGCAAAGGTAGATGCATTTCCAAATCCTTGTAAAATAACTTTGGCAGTTTTAAGATTAATTTTTAGTGTATTTGCAGCTTCTCGTATACAATATGCTGCTCCCAATCCAGTTGCAACATTTCTTGCAAGTGAACCACCCATTGAAATTGGTTTTCCTGTAATTACACCTGGTGTTGAAATGTTACCATTTAATTTCCCAAAAGTATCCATGATTTGTGTCATCTCCTTTCCTGTTGTGTAAACATCAGGTGCTGGAATATCTTTTCCTGGACCAATAATTTCAGAAATTTTAAATGCAAATCCTCTAGTGAGTTTCTCTAGTTCAGTTTCACTGAGTTTTTCAGTTTTCGGATTGACATAGATTCCACCCTTACCGCCACCAAGAGGGATGTCAACAATTGCACATTTCCAAGTCATCCATGAAGAAAGTGCCATGACTTCGCGTTCCATGTATTCAACCCCGCCTTCAGGATTAAAGTAACGAATACCACCTTTGTATGGTCCTCGGTCATTGTTATGTTGACTTCTAAATCCTGTGAAAATTCTAATTTTACCATCATCCATTTTTACTGGAATCTTTACTCTCAAAACTTTATTTGGCATTGCCAAATATTCACGAATTCCTTTGTCTTTGATGCCAATTATATCACACGCATCATTAACTTGCTTAGTAGCATTTGCAAAAGGATCGTTTTTGATCAAGATATGTTTTCAAACGGTACATATTATATTAACTTTAATTGAACATATTAGATCGTTGGAAATGAGAATCACAAATAGATTTTTTCGTGATTAATTTTTTTATCAAGTTTATCTATTGCCTCATCCAAAGTAGAGATGTTAAGTTCAAGAAAATTAGATAGATAGAAAAGAGCACCATATTTTTCACCAATTTTTGAGACCATGTTGTTTTTTTCTAGAACTTTCATATGATGTTGAATTGCCTTATAATCAAGATCAAGTACAGTAGCTAGTTGATGCGTGTTGTATGGTTTTTCAAACAAATTGATAATAATGCGTAAACGTGTAAAGCCACCACGCGTACTTGTAAACAAATAAAGCAATAATTTTCTAGTCTGTTTATCAGGTTTTCTGTACTCTGAGACTTTTCTTGATCGGATAATTTCTTTGAATTCTAATAGTTGATTAACCATATTTCTTAAAAATAATAGTACAAATTTTGCTTAAAACCCTATTTCCAGATCTTTTCCACATTCAGGAGAGATAATTACCCTTAAATTGACTTAGAATGAACTCGTTTTGATATGATGGCATCACGTGGTTATGATATGACGCCTACTATGTATTCTCCAGATGGTAGAATCTACCAAGTAGAGTATGCAATAGAGACCGTAAAGAGAGGTGCTTTGGCTATTGGGGTTTTAAGTAAGGAGGGAGTAATCATGGCAGTAGAAGAGAAGCCCAGAATACTACAAACCGCCAATATCACACAAAAAATTTTCCAAGTTGATTATCATATAGGAGTTGCAGCTGCAGGATACATTCCAGATGCACGTGTTCAAGTGGATAATGCAAGATTCTTTTCACAAGGTAACAGAATGACTTATGATGAATCTGTAGAAGTTGCAGCAGTTGCAAAGTACTTGGCAGACCAAGCACACCAATTCACACAATATGGAGGAGTGCGTCCAAATGGAGTCTCCATGATTATTGCAGGGATTGATCAAAAGGGAGAATCAATCTATGTGACTGATCCTAGTGGAACTTATGTACAATTTGCAGCAGTTGCAATCGGTGCAGGCTCTGATGAGGTCAATGAATTTTTGGAAAAACATTACAATGTCAATATGAGTTTAGATGATGCTGCATCGTTGGCAATAGCAGCAATTAACCTCAAAGCAGAAGTAAAAGAAGGAATCAATCACATAAAGATGGCAAAAATTACATCTAAAGAAAAAGTTTTTGAAAAAGTTTTAGAGTCTGATTTACAAAAATATTCTCAAAACGCATCAAAGTTTGCACAATAGAAGTTTTAGATTTGAAACATAATCAATCTATACAGAGTCGATAAATTATGGGTTTAGGTAGTTATTGGGGTGAAGTAATGGATGTACTTCGAGAAATCATCCCAATCTACGATAAAGTAAATTCAATTATTTCACTTGGCAAAGATAAGGAACATAGAATTCGCGGAATTTCACAAAGAGTTGTTCCTGGAAACAAAATTCTAGACGCAGGTTCTGGTTTTGGTAATATGTCAAAAACAGCATTAAGATTAACAGAAGATAAGATTTCAATTACACTTTATGATCCACTTGTACCGATGTTAAAAAATACAGCCACACATTTTGAGAAAATTCCAGATATGATAAATGGGGTTTTTGAACATATTCCATTTAGAGAAAAGGAATTTGATGCAGTTTTGTGTGGATATTCTTTAAGGGATGCAATAAATTTGAGAATAGCAATTTCTGAGATCCACAGAGTTTTGAAAAAAGAAGGAAGATTTGTAATTGTAGATTTAGGAAAACCAGATGAGAAATTTTTTAGAGCAGGAGTTTCATTTTATCTTAGATGCATTCTGCCAATCCTTGCATTTGCAGCAGGGGGAAGATTGGGATTAAAGTTTGGAACATTGTATGGAACATACAAAAGATGGCCTCAAAACAAAAAACTTGAAGAATTACTGCTAGAAAAATTCTCAAGAGTCGAGTTCGAGAAAGATCTTATGGGTGGGGCAATAATAGTTGCAGCATACAAATGAACAAAGTTCTGATATTAGTAAACATCACAGGTTTAATCATAGGTATTTCATATGGGCTGCATGGGCCAATTCTACCAGTATTTGCAAAGAATGTTATTGGTGCAACATACTCTGATCTTGGATTAATTGGATTATCTAACTTCATTCCTTACATGTTCATTCCATTATTTGTAGGAATTCTTCTGGACAGAGTTAATAACGGATATCTGCTTTCATTAGGAGCAGCTCTGAATTCTGCATCAATCTATCTTATATCAATTGCACAATCAGTACCAGAAATTATGGGATTCAGAATTATGACAGGAGTGGCTCATGCATTTTTCTGGCCTCCATGTGAATCCATAATATCTAATGAGAGTTCTGAAAAAAATAGGGTCAAAAATATCTCTTGGTTTACAATGTTTTTTGTTATAGGGTTCATGGTAGGGCCATTACTAGGAACAGTTTTTCTAGAAGGACTTGACATTACTTACAGGATTTTATTTCAGATCGCTGCATTTGTTCTGGCTGCTGCAATAATTACATCACTTTTAGCTTCGAGAAAAAGCGTCAAAAACCATCATGAACGATTTTCATTTTCATCAATTAAAGAGATGAAAAGATTTCCAGAAGTCATAATATTACTTGTATTTTGTACATCATCTTTTGGAATAATTCTGACAATTTATCCGGCATTCCTAAATGACAATGGAATGAATGCTACAGATATTTTGCTTTTGTACTTTGCTTTTGGAGTATCACGAGTAATATCACTAGCATTAACAGGTAAACTGGCTAGAAAAACTAGTCATACTTTGATTGCTGCAACTGTTGCAATATCAGTAGGATTAGCCATCTCCATTATTGCAGATTCAATCATTGTTTTTGGGATAGCCTTGGTTCTAATGGGGTTTGGATTTAGTATATTCTTTCCATTAACTCTAGAAATTATTTTAACTAAAACCAGAAAGGAGATTTCTGGAAAAATTATCGGTGCATATGAAACAGTTTTTGGAATGGGTTGGGTCATAGGACCAACTATAGGTGGCCCCATCACACAGTTATTTGGAAATGAAGTATTGTATTTGTTATTTTGTACAATAGGAATTGGAGTAGCTATATTTGCAATAATTTCTAGAAAGAAACTAGAGCCACAAAGAATCTTGAACTAGATATTCATTGTTCCACGTTTTTTGGTGCATATATCAAGTGCATCAACAACATTTGTAACAAAGATTTTGCCATCACCTTTAGTTCCAGTGCAAGCAACATTTGCAATCGCATCTATAATTTCATCTACTTTGGGATCATCAACTACACAAATGATCATGTCTCTGCTAAAATATTCTCCTACTAGAGGTGGATCTTGTGCACCTTGACCTTGAACTTTATGAATGGTTACACCACCAACACCTATTTTTTTGATTGCAGTAACTACTGCATCCTTAGTTTTGGATTGAACTATCGCTTCAATTTTTTTCATAAAAATTAATAGTTTTAAATTTATTTAAAGCAACAAGTACTTCTCATGTTTGATTTTTGATGGCATACTTGAATTTAGGCACAATCACAGACATTAGGTTTAATTTTAAATTAAGATAGACGGGATCATGCTTGATTATTCACTCAATATTGGCGGAAGTGAATGGATGATCATTATTTTTGTGGCATTAGTTTTGATTCTAGGTACAGGAAAGCTTCCAGGTGCAGCAAAGAAAATTGGTCAAGCAGTTAATGAATACAACAAAGCAAAGAATGAGATCCAAAACCATATGAAAGAAATTACAGATGAGTCATCTAAAATTTCAGGACCAGTCGAAACAGAGAGAGAAAAGTTAGAAATGATAGCAAAATCAATAGGGGTTAAAACAGAAGACAGAACTGATGATGAGTTAAGAGAGAGCATATCAAAAAAAATAGGTCAGAAGAAAGCAGAGGAATCAGAAAAAAAATAGGCTATTTTGATTTTTTTATTCGATAAGTGTCTGTGTCAAGTCGTTTTTTAGCAAATTTGTAATAATCAGGAACAATTTCAAACCCCAGAAATTTTCTATCAAAAGATTTACTCACTACTGCAACTTGCCCAGAACCTATGAATGGATCTAGTACAAGATCTTTTTTTTCACTTGAATATTTCAATAATTTTTCAATTAATTCAGATGGAAGTTTGGTTGGTGTTTTTTCATCCCCCGTCCAATATTCTCTTTTGATATCCCAGACATCTTCCTTGTCTCGGTAATGGAGACTTCTACCATCTTTAGTTTTTTCATCTTTTTTGAACCTAGAAAATGGAAAGAATTTTCGTTTCTTATCATCTTTACAAACATAAATACAGTGATAGTGAGAAGTAACAAATTTTCTTTTAGTAACCACTCCAAACTGGTATTTCCAAATAATGTGATTAACAGTTACAAATCCAACATCATCAAGTGCTTGCAAGATATCTTTAAGATTATTCCACCCAGAGAAAACATACATACTTCCAGAATCTTTTAGAATTCTGAAAGATTCGCTCATCCAGGCAAATGTGAAATCATAATAGTCCTCTGATTTGATTTCATTATATCCTGGCATTACCCTTGATGCAGTTCTATTATAATTTGCTTTTTTTGCCTTGAAATTAATGGCAAATGGTGGATCAGTAATAACTAGATCAATTATATTTTTAGGAATCTGACTCATTCCTTCAATACAGTTTTGATTGTAAATGTTGTTGATTTTGATTTTTTTCATTTTTAATTCAAGACTATTTCCTAGCTTAATAATGTCATGGATTAACAGTTAAGATTAAACAATAAATCACCAAGTATCTCTCATCAAGTAATCTTGAAACTCTCATGCCCTAAATGCAAATCAAGAATAGATATTCAAAGAACATTCAATAAAAAAATGCATGTCTCTTGCAGTAAATGTGGAATTGAAGATATTTTAGAATTTTCAAAAAATGTTGATGAAGTGTTCCTTGAATTTCTCTCAAGATATGATCAAGGACTAATTAATGAAAAAGGACTATCAGACGGTCTAAAAGACGAAGGGGTAATCAGAAGAGAAAACGAAATCATAGAAATGATTGGAAATAACAACCCAGACAAAATTACTAAAGAGATTCTATTTTCAAAGAAAGACTATATTGCACAATACAAGATTTTAAAGAATCCTGACCCTAAAATGGGCTGTAAAGTTAAAGATTTGGGGTTAGATGAATCAATTTCTGAACATCTTGAGGAATTAGAGATTGGACAGTTTTACAAATTTCAAGAAGAATCAATTCAAGAGATCATGTTTGGTGAAAATGTTGTCATTGAAGCCCCTACCGCATCTGGAAAAACAGAAGCATTTTTGATTCCAGTGATTCAAAGAATAAAAAAAGAAGCAAGCGAAGGAAATGTGTTTGCAATTTTTATATATCCCACAAAGGCATTATCACGAGATCAATATCCAAAAATACAAAAGTTTGCTGTAAAAAGTGGAATTAGTGTTAGAGTCTTCGACGGGGACACAAAACAAGGAGAGCGAAGTGAGGTAATTGAAAAACCCCCTCACATCATAATAACAAATTTTGATATATTGCATTATCACATGTGGCATCAAACGAAATTCTCATCACTATTATCATCTATAAGAATGGTCATAGTAGATGAAGCTCATGTATATTCAGGTATTTTTGGATCAAATGTACACTATATCATTAAAAGATTAAAGAGGATATGTAAAAACAGATTACAGTTTATTGCAGCATCAGCAACTTTAGAGAATGCAAAAGAATTCTGTCAGGAATTATTTAGTGAAAGGATGCAAAAAATTCAGGGTTCAGGAAAAAAAGGTCAGACAGACTTTGTAATGCTATTTCCATCACTTAGAACTCAGAGAAAGTTGATGGTAGAACTAACAAAGAAAATGACTGAGAAAAACCATAAAACAATGATTTTTAACAACTCACATCTTAACTCTGAATTATTAGCAATTCAAGCAAAAAAGCAAAAAATCAACATTAAGGTTCACAGAGCAGGATTAATGGCAAACTACAGAACTTTTGTAGAAAAACAGTTCAAAGATGACAAGTTATTAGCAATTTCATGCACCCCCACACTAGAATTAGGCATAGATGTAGGAAATCTGGATTGTGTTATTTCATCTACAATTCCAGTTAATAGACTGATTCAAAGAATAGGTAGAGCAGCAAGAAAAGGACAAAGAGGATATGCGTTTTTGACATTAGGAAATGATCCTATTTCTCAATATTACAAAAATCATCCTGACGATTATTTTGAGGATATAGAAAAAACATACATTGATCCAAAAAACCCATTTGTAGAAGAATTTCAGGTGTTATCTATGGCATGTGATAAACCAATTTCCAAACATGAGTTAAAGGAACATCAAGAAGTAATAGAACATCATATCATCAAAGAAAATCTTATTGTTTTCAACAATCGAATAATTCCAAATATGAATAAAATTAATTCGATCTTAAATGAATACAGCATAAGAGGTATTGGTAAGTCAATTGATATTTTCTTATCAAATGCAAAGGTAGGAGACAGAATACTACCAATTGCATTAGAGGAATTACACAAAGATGCAATCTATTTTTTGGCAGGTGTCCGATATAGAGTTAAAGAGTTTGATTATCCAAAGAAAAACTATGCTAAATTAGAAAGAATTCCTAGAGATTATCCATATTACACAAAATCTTTAACAGAAGAATGGCCAACAATTAAAACTGTTTTTGAAAAACGAAATGCAAGAGGTATTGAACTTGCTTTTTGCAAACTACACATACAAAAGAAAGTTTACGGTTATGTCAACATTGAGTTAGGACAGGAGATTACTCAAGGGGAAAAAGTGATGCTTGACACCCCATTAGTATATGATTTTGTTACAAAGGGAATTGTTTTTCATGCACCAAAACCTATCAAAATAATTGAGAGTTCTGAGGATGAAGATTATACTGAAGCAAGTGGATATCATGCAACAGAACATGTAGTAATTGAAGGCAGTAATATGATCACAGGAGGCGTCTCTCAAGACTTGGGAGGCATATCACTAGGTACATCAGGCTTGATTTTCATATATGATGGTGCAATAGGAGGAAGTGGTGCAAGTAAAGCACTCTATGAGAGGTTTGAAAAATCTCTTGAGAGGAGTATGTACATTGTCAAAGAGTGTCCATGCCAAAACGAAGCTGGATGTCCTCGATGTACGTTTTCATACAGATGTGGAAACAACAATGAATATCTACACAAGTATTCAGCATTAGAAATTCTAGAGAGAATCAATAATGGTGAGAAAACAGAATTAATTGATCCAACTGAGGGAGATAAACCTCTAGTATGATAAATCAAAATGGGATAAATATAACAAAAATACAGAGTAATTATGAATAAGGTTGCACTAGTTACAGGTAGTTCATCAGGGATAGGATTAGAAACTGCATTGGCTCTTGCAAGAGAGGGGTATGAAACATTTGCAAGTATGAGAGACATTAAAAGAGCAGGGGAATTAGAATATGCAGCAAAAAAAGAAAATATCAAAATCAACATAATCGAATTAGATGTAGACAAAGAAGAATCAATAATTTCAGCTATAAAAAACATAGTGACTGATAAAAAAAGAATAGACGTTTTAGTGAATAATGCAGGATATGGACAATTTGGATGTGTTGAAGATGTACCTATAAAAGAATTTAGAAAACAATTTGAAACTAATTTTTTCAGTATCGTTAGAATTATTCAAGAAATTACACCAATTATGAGAAATCAAAAATCAGGGATCATAGTAAATATTAGCTCAGTTGTAGGGAGATTTGGATTACCAGGATCTTCAGCATATATCAGTACAAAGTTTGCATTAGAAGGGTTAAGTGAATGTCTCAGATATGAATTGGGTCAGTTTGGAATTAAGACCACCTTAATTGAACCAGGTGTTATTAAGACAAATTTTTTTAATTCATTGAAAATTCCAGAATCAAAGACAGATCCTAAATACAAAGAATTAACAGATAACATTCTAGCAGGTCTAAAAATGATGGTAGAGATGGGAACGCCTCCAGTAGAAGTAGCCAAAGTAATTTTAAGAGTAATTCATGATGATGAAATTTTACCTCGATATATTATAGGAACTGATGCAGCTATGTTTATGGAGGCAAAAAAGATGAAAACAGACCTAGAATTTGAAAAATACATGAGCAAGGAACTGTTTACTAGATAACATTACACTTGTACGTTAAATTGATATACACATAGAATAGAGTTTTTGTCAAAGTCCGCAATTTTAATGTGAAAAAAATGAAATGGAAAACACTACAACACAATGGAATCTTATTTCCTCCAGCATATGAGGCTCGAGGAATCAAGATAAAGATCAGAGACGTAAGTATAGATCTTGATCTAAATCAAGAAGAAATGGTGTATCAGTGGGCAAAAAAGAAAGACACTCCATATGTACAAGACAAGGTTTTTCAGAAAAATTTTACGGGAGATTTTGCAAAAACGTTAGATCCTAAATTTAAAAAAATTTCATACGAAGACATTGATTTTTCAAATGCATACAAAATAATTGACAAAGAAAAAGATCTTAAGGAAATGATGACAAAAGAGGAAAAGAAAGATCTAGCTGCAAAAAGAAAAGAAGTACAAGCTAAATTAAAATCAAAATATGGAGTTGCAATTATGGATGGATGCAAAGTTGAAGTTGGAAATTATATGGCCGAACCTCCAGGAATATTCATTGGACGTGGCGAACATCCACTTAGAGGAAAATGGAAACCACGTATTACTGCAAAGGATGTTACATTAAACCTTGGAAAAGAAGCAAAAGTTCCAGAAGGTAATTGGGGCAAGATCATTCATGACAAAGATTCAATGTGGTTAGCCAGTTGGATGGATCTCCTTACACAAAAGAGAAAGTATGTTTGGCTTGCAGACACTGCTGGATTAAAACAAGAGAGAGACAAGGAAAAATATGAAAAAGCAGTAAAGTTAGCAAAAGAAATTAACAAAATAAAAGACGGAATCGTAAAAGATATGAAAAGCAGTGATCCAAAGATTAGCAGGATTGCAACGGCATGTTATTTGATTTATAGAACTGCTATGAGAGTAGGGGACGAAAAGGATCCAGACGAAGCAGACACTGTAGGTGCAACAACACTCAGAAAAGAACATATCAAAATCACATCAAATGCAATTGAGTTTGATTTTCTAGGCAAAGACAGTGTAAGATGGCAAGAAAAAGTAATAGCTGAAGGCCATGATAAACAATTCCAAGAGAACCTAAAGAAATTAGTTGAAAACAAGAAACCAAAAGACGAAATTTTTGACGGTATTACTTCAAGACATGTCAATGCGTATTATTCTAGTATTGTCAAAGGATTAACGGCCAAAGTATTCAGAACATATCTTGCAACTACAGTAGTTAAAGAATATCTTGTAAAACATGACAAGATCAAAAATAAGACCGCAAGCGAGAAATTATATCATGCAAAATTGGCAAACCTCGAAGCTGCTATGATGTGTAACCACAAGAGAACCATTCCAAAAACATTTGAGCAGGCATTGGAAAAGAAAAGAAATACTCTTAAAAAAATAGAGAAAGAAGAATCATGGAAAAAAACCCAAGAAACTCTGAAAAAGGCTGAAGCAATTCAAGCAAAGACCGATACTCAAAATAAGGCCAAAGCAAAAAAAATTAAAACATTAACTGACAAGATCAAAAAGCAAAAGCAAAAGCACAAGGAACGAGTTGAAAAATTAGAATTACAAATTGATCTATCAGAAAAAACTAAGGATTATAACATTGGAACATCATTAAGAAATTACATAGATCCTCGTGTTTTTAAGGCATGGACAGATGAAGTTGGTGCTGATTGGGAAAAATTGTACACATCTGCATTACAAAAGAAATTCCTTTGGGTCAAAAATGAAAGTGTGAATTGGAGTGATTTGAAATAAAATTAGAATCATTTAATTTCTCAAATTTTTATGTATTAACTATGCCGGGGTAGCTCAGCCTGGTTAGAGTGCCAGTTCAAGTGGTAAACTCTAACGGTTCTCCAACTAAGGCAATACTCATAATCTGGAGGTCGCGAGTTCGAAACTCGCCCCCGGCATACATAATTTAGTTTGAAGTACACTTCTCATTTCAGAGGCAAGAAAGTTTACTTGATTAATCATTAGTAAATGAATTTTTTATGCATCATTCTAGCATCATTAGTAAATTCTATCAATTCAAAATTATCAATATTGGCAGATATCTAATTTTAAAACATGATACGAAGATTAGAATTACACGTAAAGAAAAAATGACTTTAGATATAACTTTTTTATGAATCAAAAAAATAAAATTATTTTATTAATTGAAAAATTTCTTCAATGACGATGTTATGTTCAACTGTTGATTACATTCCAACTACAAATATTGTATAATTTTTTAGAGGAAGGTAATTCTTTTGACAGTTTCATATTTAGTAAGAGAATATTTGCTGGAGCCTAAAAATTGATATTAATAGTTCACGTGTTTTTTAACGCAATAAAGTATTGTGAATGGATTTTGTTTGCTCATCAGGATGCAAAAGGAGATTTCACTACATCACGCATTCCACCTGCAAATAATTTATCATTATTGTGATAAACAGAGACAGATCTTATCTGCAACTCTAATTCTAAAATTTGTGAATATAATTATGATACTTCATAGTTTGTTTTTATGGGAAATTTGCCCTACCTATACGCCATTTTTCTAACCGTTTCCAATCTTCATCATCAATAGATTTATCTGATGATTTATTTTCTTGTTCTTTTCTTTTCATTAATTAATAATACAAATCTAAAACAAAAATTAGACGGAATAAAATCTAAAAAAATATTTATTTTTCCTTAATTTTTAAAACAGAAAATGAATATTTGTTTAACTCATTTTAAAAACAGCACTAATGCAGCAAGGGCAGCTATTATCCCTACAAAAATCAGAGTGTTTCTAATACCATGATATCCTATTATTAACTCACTCATAATCACATATCATTACAATTGAATTTAAACCACAGTTAGTTTATTCTTTAAATTTGTTCAGTAAAAATATAAAAAACAAAAATAAGTTAAGTGACAAATTTTTGTTATTACAATTTATAAAATTTATTCATCAACAGTTCAATGAAAAATAACCAGACCACCAACCTAAAAATTATCAAATCATATGATCAATTAAAACAAAAAAACCACAAAAAGAAAAAAATACCAAGTTAGGTCAGAAACATAGCAATGTATAGAATAAAGGGATTTGATACCCATCCGGCCTTGTCATAATTTATTCTAAAACAAATGATGTCATGTATCTAGTTAATTTTCTTTAATTAATATTCAGCTTATAAAATATCGATCATTTAGATGAAAATATTGTTATCAAACTAGAATTGAATATAGACTTGCAATAATTCATATTTTAATTTATTCTAATCTCTGAATTTTGTGGAGAATTTATCTCTAAGAGAGATCAAAATTATACAAGAATCATGACATTTAGATTCCATTGTTTCATCACATTCTGTACAACCTCTCAAAAACACCTTTTTACAAACTATGCAAGTTGAAATTGGTATTAATGCCCCATTACAGCTTACACAAGCAAAAAAAACATGCTTTGAAAGTTCATTTCCATCAATAGAATTAACAAAGTCTATTTTGGAATCGCATGTGTAGGTAGGAGAGAGTAATTCCTTCAAGGAGTGAATGATAACAGAACTATGTTCTTCCAAATTACTCAACAACAATACTGAAATTTAGTATTTCATAATATCTTCTGGTTTGTGGCATGCCTATTTTACTATACAGCAACACTGATTTCAATATGGTTTTGTAATGATCGTAGTAGAATAATATTCTCTGATGATATGACAAGTGATATACAATCCATCACGATAAAATTTTCTTAGGATTAGTATTAGTATCAGGGCATAACGAGATAGAACTGCTAAAAAACACAACATGTATGATTGAGTGTAAATTGACATATCTACAGATAAGAGTTAGTCTCCAAATACAACATATCTCACTCAAATTCAATAATTTTGGATGCAGGGTATGCCTAAAATAGAAGGGTTTTTTTATTTTTCAAGATAAACTGATTTGGTTATAAGGTAATAGTTATCTCTCATTACGGGTTTGTCACAGATTAGAAGAAGTATTTTAAAGCAAAAGTTATAATCATTATCCAACAAAAGCAAACCATATTTTTTAAGCAGTTAGAAATGATTGTCACAGAATGTGTCTAAAATACTTTTCAAAGGCATACCACAAACGTTACGCTATTAACAAATAATTTTTTCACATTACAAGGATATGCAATTATTATTAAACAAAAGTGCAAGTCACTCTAAGGCAACAGAAAATCTGGTTAAAGGATTACCAGTAAAAGAAAGAGAAACTCCTTTACAAACTCAACCAATAACATCTAAAAAAATACAACTAATCAAACATGTTTTAGATAGTACTAGATTAGATCTGGAAATAGGGATGTATTGGGCATTAAGCAAGTATCAACAAACCATACACAAAAAGTATCAACATTAAACGAATGTAAAAAATAATATGTTTACGGCTATCATAAATATTTAGAATCATTCATTCATCATAGCATACCACATATCAATATCTTTAGTTAAATAGTATTTTTTTTTGCTGGTTTTTGGATATGATGGTTTGAAGCAACAAGGAGTGATTTTAGCAATATTATTAATTTCATCACTACTAGCACCAAATCTTTTTTCTGAAACATACGGAGATAAACTAAGTATAACTAAAATAATATGCAAAGCACATATTTCTAACTACATCAAGCTTGGTGAGTTATCGTATAAAGAAAGATACAAACACAATAGGGTTGTTGATAACTGTATTAAATTATTCAAAGATAAAACATCTGAACTTTACATAAATACTTCAAAATCAATTATTAGTGAAAATAAAAATACAACATTTAAAATAATATCCGATAAATCGATTGGGAAAAAATATCATTTGGTAAAATATCAAGTATGTAACAATGAAAAACAGTCACAGAAAACAATACTTTTCCAATCCATTTCCGAGAAATCCCTAATACATCTTCCCAAACCTCTTATGTCAAATCTATGCACCATGTTTTGGACTAAAATTGTATCGGAAAATGTAGATTCTGCGACAGTTTCGTGGGCTACAAATGATTTAAAACCACTGAAAATTAGAAAGATATTCTAGAAATCTACTCATAAAAGACATGCCACAACTCAATGAGTATCTTTAATATTTAATTACACATAATACGTACAGTGCGACATAAGCATAGCATGTCATAGTGATCCCCTCGAATCCAGACGGCATGGCTTTATGACGCACAAACTTTCTAATAATCATACATTATGTGAATTATAATTCTATGTATAAAATATCAAAAAATCAGGGTATTGTTACTGACGACTTTGACGCAATGTTTAATCCTTTGAATGGATTTAATGAAAATGGAAAAATCAGGCTTGGAAAATACAAAACTTGGATTGTTTTTAGCTGGAGTTTTATTGATAGCACTATTTTCTGTAACTGCATCAGGTGATGACCAAAAAAATCTATCTATAATTATGGATTATGAGCCTCCAAAACTTTTTACTCCCAAAAATATCTACATCGTATCCAAAGAACCTGTTCAAGTCGAGTTCAAAGTGAATGCAATAGATAATACCAATGGAAAAGTTCACGTTCAATGTGATAAAATCTCAGGTAGTATTTTCAAACTAGGGAAGACAACTGTTAGATGTGAAACAGAAGATTCTACGGGCAATAAAAGTAGGTCATCTTTTGTTGTAACTGTTGGATATAATATAGTCCAAATACCTTCATGGGTAAAACAGCCAACTAAATTCTGGATTGAAAACTCGATAGATGATAAAACATATGCAAAAACAATGAGTTTCCTAATCAAAGAACAACTAGTCGATATTCCTTTTGCAAAAAACCCAAATAATTCTGAATCTGAAATTCCAGTATGGATTAAGATCAATGCTAAAGCGTGGATCGATAATAAAATTAATGATGATGAATACTCTATTATATTACAATGGCTAATTAACCGAAACATTATTCAATTTTAAAAATAATGCTACTTGCTCAATTCCAAGAAGACACATATCTTTCCTTAATCCTTAAGTAGTATTTCCACATAATATGATGGATGGATTTTGAGAATCTTTTAAAAAGAATAATGGATTCAGATGTTAACATTAGACACAGTGTAATCACAGATATTGAAGGAAATATACTCACTACAAGTCATCGTGATGGAATAACAAATTATCTATCTCCTGAAGAGACTACAGATTCTCTAAAAAGAGCTGCAACTGCGTGGAAAGGAAGAAAAGCACTTAGTCCAAAAATAGGAAGAGGGTTGTATGCAGTGGCAGCATTTGAGAAAATTACTCGAATCACTTTCCCATTAGGGGACAACAATCTAATCTTTGTAAGCATGGGTTCAGACACTACAAGAATGGATTTTCATGAAGGGGGTCAAAAACAAATTGTACAAAATGTGTTGAATATATTAAGCCGTGATCCAACAAAAGCATAATGCAAACAACACAGTTCTAAATAGAATTAGATGTTCAATTATTGTCAGTGCATTTTTTATCAAAGTATTACAATCAGTTTAGGGTTTAGTAATAAGATAAACCAATACCACATCTTTTAAGATGATAGCAGTTCTTTTTAGTTTTTCATATTCATCTATTGCATACTTTTATTTTCCAATAAATCATAATACTTGTCACAAAGGTTCTATGCATACATGTAATTATGATGATTGTGAATTTATCTTGTTTAATGGAGTTACAGGAAGATAAATTTTTTTAATAAAAAATAATTTTCAAAAAATATTTTAACAAATTATCTATATACACTTTAAAGGAATTTTTATTACTTCATTAACCTTTTTCTTCCATATGCAATACTATTTCAAATTCTTTTCCTAACATATTGAATTTTATGTGCTTTTATTTCTCATCCATCTGGAGAATCTAATTAATTTTATTTCTTCTACAACAGTAATAATCTTATCATTAGTTTCAAATATTGTTTCAACAGTTTTTTTTAATTCTGAATGCATACTCTCACAAAACATTGTAGATTTGTTATTACTGCCTCAAGAAATTTTATGTTAAAATTTCTAAAACATATCCTTTTTTCCAACCTGATTTTTCAATACATTCATAGATCGTATATTTTAATTTCATTATTAAGAGATTGGTAAAAAAAATTAAGTTAATCCATTGTTCGTAACTGTCTTTCAGTATCTCTGATAAAATCCTCATATTTCATAATCTGAGTAGTTATACGAAATGCAATCATTTGATCTTCATTTTTTTTAGAACCTAATAGAGGCTTTCTTTGCTCCATCAATCTCTGTTGCAATTCTGTCACTGTAAGAATATCGTTTTTAAGATCTTCTCTTGTAGCCACATAATACATATGCAGATTTCAGATTTAAGATTTTTTAATTAAACTAAAATTTCTCTAACAACAATAATGATTATTTAAAAATGGCCTTGTAGAAACCATCAAATTTTGACTGTATTGTAGATCAGATGACATCATCTAGATCCATTTGACATGATTCATTTCTCATCTCATGAAACATTCCAGAATGATTCGTATTCTGCTTGATATAATTAGAAAGGCCAGAATACAACCATACCTACACAAATATTCCAACCACATGTACACGGTATGGCAGCACCTAGTCTTGCTTGTTCTGCGTCAATATGAGAACAAGAGTTACTGTAGGTTCCTAGATTTTCTACATGAATGTACTGGTATACAACGATACCTTGGACTGTCTAGATTACCTCACTACACAACACTGCAGAAAGCATCAGAAAGACTAGAATCTACAATACTGCACAAAATACTCTCAGAATTTGTACTATACATCAAGGTCAGACTGATACTAGTCGGAATTGACGCAACAGGATTTGGTTATAACCAGTCATCATACTATTACACCAAACGTGCCAGATTGAGAAGAAAGTTTGTCAAGATGTCAATTGCAGCAGACATGAAATACCAGGTAGTGTGTTGTATAAAGATACGACACCGTCAGAGACACGACAGTGTTGATTTTGTATCATTGCTGGAGAAGACAAATCAAATCATTCCTGTCAATACTGTTCTTGCAGACAAGGGATATGATTCTGAAAAGAACCATGTTGCAGCAGAGAAACTGGGAATTGTCAGCATCATTCCACCAATATATGCAGGTGTTCCAGTGTACAAGACTAAAGGACATCATAGAAAGATGCTCAAAAGATATGGATATGATAGAACAACATACCATCAGAGAAACAAGTGTGAAACAATATTCTCAGTAATTAAGAGAATGTTTGGTGACTGTGTCACATCAAGAAAGATAGTGACACAAAACAGGGAACTGACATACAGAATAATTGCATACAATTATCACAGAATCATACAGAATAACTTGTTGGTTGTGGTATGGTTTCTACACGGCCTTTAAAAATCAATTGGATAATATAGAAAAATTTCAAAAGTTAGAAGAACGTTAAATCATTTAATGTATGAATATCATTAAAAAGCAATGCAAAAAGATAGGTTGTCTGAATGGTTTGTACCAAAATTTGGTTCTAGGAATTTTCGATTATCCATAGGAATTTTGTTTCTACCTTACACGGGAATGGTGATATCGTTTACGATATGGGGTTCTCTTTCAGTAGATTTTGGTGTTGATAGGTTAGTAGCAGTTTGTTTACTATATTTTTTTGGAATAGGTATATCAGCACATTGTCTTGATGCATTAGGTAGCAAGAGAAAACCATGGGGAGACATATCACCATCAAAGCTTTGGCTTGCCTCAATAATTTCTTTAATCATATCTTTTTCTATTGGATTATACTATGTATTTTTAGATTCTTGGTTACTATTTCCAATAGGAATTATCGAAATATTTTTTCTTTTGTCATATAATCTAGAATTATTTCACAAAAAATTTCACAACAATGTGTCATTTGTTATATCGTGGGGTATTTTACCCGTTTTTGCAGGAGCTGTGATTCAATCAAATTCAATATCGGTTGAAACTATAATATTTTCTGCAATTGCAGGACTTGTAAGTTACATTTTCATAATCACATCTAGAAAATATAAAGAATTAAAATATCAAAATGTAAATTACAAACTATATTACAAAAAAGAAATAATTCTTAAGATAACAAGTGTTGTGGTAATATTTAGCACGGTTTGTTTTTTTATCCTAAGATATCTTTAATTTATTTAATCTAGAAAAGATTGTATGAATTCATATTCTGAAATGATGTTAAATAAAATATTAGATGCTCCTGTAGGTCAAGTAATTACTGTTCTTGGAGAGATTCTTAACTGTGATATTCAGTTACAAGTAGTAGAGCAAAACATGATTACGCCTAATCAATTTGTAAGAAAGGTTGTAATTACAGCACAAGAATTACCAGTCATAACAGCCATCGTGAAATTTGATGCTACTATATTGCCTAAATTTATTATCGATGAAATTTTATTGAAAAAACGAGGTATTGGAACTATTCTTAACATGAATAGTATTAATGTGACTAGAAAAATCCTATCTTTGAATAGACATTCAAATGAAAGTATAGCTTCAAGAGAGTATGAGCTCATTCATGATGGAGTAACATGGTTTACCATATTAGAAGAAATAAGACTAAGTGATTTTGATTCCAACAAGTATGGTTGAAGATCCCCATGTCAAATTTTGCTTGTAGGTTTTTAGTCCATACTTTTTCATAGTTTCTTCATATTCCTGTACCCAATTTGAAGTTCTTATTAAATGAGGCAAATCAAGAAAAACTTGTTTCCAGTTGGGGATAAAAAAGACGGTAAGATTTAGCAGTTTGAAATAAAAATCCCACATTTTACGCACTATTCTAATTTTTGGATATGTAAAATCATGTAAAATTATTTTTCCACATACATCAAGATGATCAAGACAATTTTTAATTAGAACATCAGGAGTGCAATATTTTGGCAAGTATGATGCAGTAATACAAGCGAACTTTTTTTCTAACTTAAGTTTTTCAGCATCCTGATGTATAAAAGAAATTTTTTCATGTGAAATTAATTTTTCCTTAGCTTTTTCAAGATATCCTTGAGTAATATCTACACCCAAAATTTCTGCATGTGGAAGCTTTTCTGCAATTTGTTTTGTGAGAATACCTGTACCACAAGCAAGATCTAATACAGTTTTTTCAGCTGATATATGCTCTAAAATTTTATGTTTCCAAAAACTATCTTTGCCAAAAGTAGTCCAATTAACGATTTGATCATATGAATTGGCAGTATTATTAAAAAATTTTGGGACTAGATTCTTTGGGCTTCCTTTAATCATATTAATTACTAAATTTTTTATTTAAAGTAGTTTGTGAGTTAATAATTTATTTTATGGATTCAACTCCTTAACTCTTTTTGGATAATGTTTGATATAGCATTAAATAATTTTTAGCAGTAGCATTAATTAATTTTAGAGATATTAGATCCCTTCTGCACTTCCATCTCGTCTGATCTCTGCAATCCCCTGAAATCCTTGACCTGTTTGACATTTCAATACAGCATGAATTGCTCCAAGAAAAAATGAATAGCGTTTTCTAATATCAATTTTATAACCAAGGTTTTCTAAGTATGGTGCAATTTTGTCATCAGCAAAACCTTCTTCAATACTAATAATACCATCCATTGAGCAATGAATTCTAGGTTTTAGCATAGCTTGATCAATTGAATTTTGTCCATCAATAATTCTTGAAAGAAACAGACTAACAGTCGAAAAAATTCTTGAGCTGCCAGGGCTTCCAAGTATCATTAAAGGTTTATCTTTATAATTAACTATAGTTGGACACACAGAGGTCCATGGTGAAGCATTGGGTCTAAGATAAAATGGATGGTTTGGATTGTTAAATTCATAACATTACATGTAATTATTATACAGAAATCCTAACCCATCGGCGGCAGCTTTAGAACCGTATGATAGTTCTATGGATTGAGTAATTCCAATGGCATTTCCTTCATCATCCATAACTGAAAGATGTGTTGTTTCATCAGGATCTTCAGAATATTCTTGTAGAGGAAGTTTAGGATCAACAATATTTCTAATGGAGCCCGCAAGTGTTTTTGCAAATTTTGTACTAAGATGTGTTGTATCTCGGGTTTGATGATATGTGTTTGGATCATAGGGTCTTTGGGATCTATGAGCTAGTGCTTTTCTAAAAGTCTCAGCAACAAAATGATACGATCTTGGATCTTTACTTCGAATAAATTCTGATGAAACATTATTTAGCATCATTAAAACCAAAAGTAGGGTTCTGCCCGCAGTAGGTGGAGGCATAGTGACAATTTGAATTCCACGGTATGATCTTTTAATTGGTTTTCTTTCTATGGGTTCAGGAATTAATGCAAGATCATCTGAATGTAAAAATCCTTCATTAATTCGCATATCATCATTAATTTTTTTAGCAATCATACCATGATAGAAGGTTTGATAACCATGTTCACTTATGTATTTTAGAAGTTCTGCTAAATCTTCTTGTACAAATAAATCTCCTACATCATATGGTACAAGACCATTTTTGAGAAAATATCTAGCTCCAGATTTAGATTTTACGCGGAAAAATTTTTGTAGGTTTTTAGTTTGAATATCATGCTGTAATTGCGTTATTCTATAACCCCTTTTTGCAATTCTAATTGCAGGTTCAATTATGGTTGCCCAATCTAGTTTCCCATAGTGTTTATTGAGATAGCCTATAATAGCTGGAGTACTTGGAACAGTAGTAGCTTTGTAACCTACGAATCTTGTAGAACGTTTTTCAAAAAAGGATGCATGTGCAAGAGATAGTGCACGACTTGAGCCATCCAAAGCAATTGTTTTTCCATTAATGTGTAACATTGCTAGTGATTGTCATCCTAGTCCAGATGATTGAGGTTCACATACACCAAGTGTAATGGCTGCTGCACAGGCAGCATCAATAGCATTACCCCCTCTTTTTAACATTTCAACTCCAGCTTTTGTAGCATCAGGAAATGCAGTTGAAACCATCCCATGTTTAGCTGCCGAGCATTTTTGATCATTAGTTACAGTAAACGATGATTCAATTCTTTCTAGATCCAAATAAAATCACTCCAGTTTTTGTTGATTGAGTAGAATATCACTGCATAGTGATATTCTTCTTGTTTGCATATCTTACATGTTGGGATTGTGATGTAGTTAGGATGTATCAATCCTGAAGAAACTTGTGGTAGTATAGGAGTATAAAGAAAATAGATATCTAGATTTACCAGACCAATATTGATATTAGAATCATTTTTGAATTTATCTTGAATTAATTTCAATATGTTGATTTCACCTCCCAGTAAGAATTTTTTTAATTTGTGACATCTATGTTGCATTAAAAATCAAAATTATTTCTCAGAGCATTTATACAGAACTGATGCCAATAATGCAGCCCGATCTAAAATACTATCATGAAGAATATACTCTTTAGTAGAACGATAGCGGTGTCCTAATGGTCCAAACCCATCCAAAGCTGGAAGGTTGGTTGGAACGTTACTAATATCTGATGATACAATTTGACAATGTTTTTTGATTTTCATATCGTGTTTTTTGGCAAGATCTTCTACCATGTTATAGAATTCAGTATCAGATGACTCTTCTAATACAGGAGGTCTTGATTGAATTTTATTTATTGCAACATCTAGTTTTTTTGAATCTTCTTCTCTTTTTTTCATAATAGTTTGAATTTTTGAATCAAGAGTTTGACCAAGATCTTCTGTTTGATAGCTACATGTCAAAGATAATGTAGCATAGTTTGGAGTGTTACCATGAGAACCTTTTGCTATAACAGAAGTGGTTCTCAATCTAAAATTTTCTTCATTTTTTGAAAGCCTATCAAGTACATGTAGTTTCTTTGCCAAAACTGGGATTATTCCATGGATATCAGAGTCTAAATCAGATTGACTATTGGTTGTAGTAAATCGAATTTGATAGTCACTTCTGCCATAACAAGTTGTAATAATTCCACCATCTTTACTTCCAGATTTTAATCCAATAATATACTTTGATTTTTTTGAATATTCATTAACTAATCTCCTACTATAGCGGCCTCCTAAACTATCATCCGTTGTCAACAGTACGGCGCATTTAATTTTTTTAAGTTTTTTTGCAAATCGTAGTGCATGTAATGCACCTAACATAACTACTAATCCCCCTTTACTTTCAGCTATACCTGAACCTAAAATTTGATCATCAACTTCATGATAAGTTATCAAATCATCTGGGCCATAATGTGTATCAAGGTGAGAAACTATCAATACATCATTTTGTGATTCTGTATGATTTTTAAAATAATGAAAATCACCCACATCAATTTCTCGATGAACCTGTTCATCAAATCCAAGATATTTTAATCGTTTAGAAAGTATAATTCCAAGCTGATTTACATGTTCTAAGTTATACACATGGGTATTAAGATTCACAAAATCTCTTAATGTTTCCTTTAGGTTTTGCAAGTGTCCTCTAAGATAAGATCTAGTAACAACACGCAATGGTTGAGTCAAATTAACATCTTGTTCAGGTTGCTGTATTGAAGAACCAAAGTATCTAATTGCAGCCACGTCCAGGATTTTATTAATCAAAGATTCGTAGGTGTATCCTGCAGTTTGTGCTGCATAAAACAAAGAACCACCAGCACCCAAACTTGCCATGGAGTTTAATTCAAGAATGTAAAGATGTTCATCTTTGTCCATTCTAAAGTCAACCCTAGTGTAATCGTTTAGTCCTAAAGAATTGAATGCCTTTATGCACATTTGACGCATTTCTTCTTTTTTTTCTTTTGATAATTTAGCAGGACATGTTTTATCAACTCCACCTTTTTTCTTTTTATCATCTATTGTTTGTATTTGATCTGGATCACCTAGATTAATTTCAACAATTGGAAGAACTTCGATGTTGGGATTATTACCTAATAGACCTACAGCAAATTCTCGCCCCGATATGAACTGTTCCACCAATATTTCTTGTTGGAACTTTTCAATCTGCACCCTTACTGCATTTCTCAGATCATCCCAGTTATTTACTACCTCCATTCCCATGGATGTGGATTCCAGTTTTGGCTTGACAATTACTGGGAAAATTAGATCATCATGAATATCCTCAGGCGTTCGAAATACCCAAAATCCAGGAGTTGGGATTTTATTTTTTTGTAAGACAATTTTTGTCATAACCTTATCTTGAACTATTGCGTGTCCTGCAGGTCCTGATCCAATGTATGGAATACCTAACATTTCCATCATTGCAGGAACATGGGTGTAACGATTCTGCCCCTGTATACCATACGCCATATTGAATACCATTCCAGGGGATTCTCCTGCAACCACTTTAGGCATAAATTCTTTTAGTTCATCTGCCAGATGAATATCACCCTCCACTATCTTGACTGTATGTCCCCCCTTTTCTAACGATTGAGCAACTTTTTCAACAGCCTTTTTACTATAATGCTCTTTTGTAGTCATTCCAAATATATTGATTACATCATTAGGATCGATCTTATTTTCATTGTAAATTAAAGCAACCTTCAAGATATTACGCTATATTGTTGTATGTTATATAGTTTAATGAATTAATTTTTCAATAAAATCAAATGGTTATAGAAATAATTTTAAAAAATTTATACAATTAGACAATAATTAAGTGGTATTAGTTTAGGATAAAAAACGGAGTGTATACATTCAAAAATATAACAAAAGCATAATTAAGAATTTTTAAAAAAGTTATTACCTCAAAAATTTTTCAATAACATAGAATTTCAAGCAGTTGAAAAAAATTTGACATTACTTGAGGCGTGTAAAAATGTAATTGCTGAATATAAAAGTTAAAAGAATTATTTTTCTTGCTGGAAAAAATCACATTTTGATGCAACGATAACTACTTTATTACATTACAACAAAGATGTTCTCAATGTACGTTCTTTCAAATAACAACAATTCTTTTATCATCTATTGAAATTATCACATAATTATTAAAATCACATATTTGTTATTTCTTTACCACAATGTGGACATTTACTATCTTGAGATCTTTTCCTTCTAAGCTCTTCAGTAAAAGCAGATGCCATAATACCTGTGGGAATGGCATATACTGCAATTCCAATAACTGCCACACCAGCAGCAATTAATTTTCCAGGTATTGTGACAGGATAGACATCACCATACCCAATTGTTGTAAGGGTTACTATCCCCCACCACATAGAAGCAGGTATACTAGAAAAGACATCGGGTTGAGCTTCATGTTCAGCATGATACATCAAACTAGACGCAAAAATTAACACTATAAAAAGAATAAAAAATGCAACTGCTAAATCACCTGCTTTTGATTTGAATACTATACCAAGAGTTTGCATTGGTTCAGAATATCTTGAAAGTTTGAATAATCTAAATAATCTCAAGAGACGAATTATTCTAATGAATCTAGTATCTGTAATTATAAATGGTAAGAAGAATGGCAATATTGCAGCTAAATCAACTAACATCATTGGTGAAACAAGTAACCTAACCAATCCATATTTTGAATTATTGTATTTTGGATTTAATTTGTAAACAACGATCCTTCCAATATATTCAGCAGTAAAAATAATAACAGAAAAGATTTCAAATGGGGTAAAAAGATAACCGTATTCATCTAAAACAGACTCTTCTGTTTCAATAATTACAACTAATACATTTACAGCAATCAGTGTAATTATGAATATTTGAAAACTTTTTGTGAATTTATCATTAGTAGTACCTTCAAGAACATCATATACTCGTTGTATTATTTTATTGGCCACAGCCTTATTAATTAGAAATATTATATAGTTTTAAACAGTTGTTATTTCATTCTTAGGTGACAATTTAGATTATTAAATTATATTTTAAATTTAATTTACCAGATAAAATCTGGAAGTAATGGCAATGATTAGTCTAGATTTAAAACTATTTCTTTTTTTAACCCATGTAATCATTATACCTGAATTACGGCCATTCCAATCAGCATAAATAAAATTGAGTGGTCATACCCACTACAATTTTGATAGAGTATTACAGAGAAAACTGATAGTGGTACGATTAATAATTACAACTAAAAATTTATTTAACTTATTTTAATAAAAAATAATTGGTCTAATAAAGAACAAGTTTTTGAATATTTTCAACGTAATACCTAAAGCAACGTTTTATATGATTATCACCACAATACAATTAGAAATTATTGAGAAGTTCTAATGGTCTTGTAAAATGATTTTAATTACTAGATCATTACGATGTGTATCAGACTTGTTTTGCTTTCTTTTCTAGCCATGCTTTTTCATTTATTTCATGACATTTGCAATCTGCAGATTTACCTTTACAATTTTTTTGATGAAGGGGTTTGTCACATTTGTTACAATCAGGATCTCTCCAACTAGCTTGATTCCCACAATTAGCACATCGCATAATTCAAAATTTCATTACAATTAATGATTTTTAAAGTTTTTTGATATCTTTTTTGTTTAGAGTTATTTTTGTTATTGATAATTACTAATTTTTATAATAATTTTATTTTTTATCGTTGAACTTATACAAAAATATACTCTTTTTTTGAATTAGGTATGATAGTCATAATTTCTTTCTTTATCACATGATTGCCAGAATAAATAACCAGAAAAACTGTGGTTTTCCAAATCCAAATTGGTGTAACTCATTTGCAGGTCTTGTGCTTAATTTTATACCCAATAACAATAGAATTTGGTTTACTGTATCGGATACAGAATGACATGTGATTCTGCCCACATAGAGGCACTTCCATTCATTGCAGCTGCAATAAACTTTGTAACTGCAATTCCTAGATTTCCAAAAAGCGCAGCATAAACTGCTTTAGTTGAACCAGTTGCCATGATTATTTTTCTATGTAATTCTTGTTTGAAATAGATTCTTCCATCTTTGTTAAAAATTATCCATCTAAATTAACAATCCAAGTATCTTTAACTCCTCCACCTGAAGAATTATTTGTTATTCTTCCATGCCTTGCAAATCTAGATAATCCACCAGGTGGAACATGTGGACCATCCTCTGCATAATATGAAAACACTCTAAGATCAACATATGAATCTCGTAAGATTAAAGGACTAAATGATTCTCTGGTAATGGTGGTGGAAAAATCCAATGTTTCTTGTAGAAGATAATTATCTGGGTTTTCAGTAATCTCTTGTTGTATTTTTTCAATCAGAGGTCCTCTTTTAGATTTTGGATGATCACGTGGTATTACAGTTCCCATTCCACCATATCCTCCCCTTTCTTTTACTACAAGATTTTCTATATTTTGAAGTGCACTTTCTAATTCTTCAGGAATGGTTGGATTGTAGGATTTTGGTTGCTCTAAAATTGGTTCTTCAGAAAGATAATGGCGTATTAATTCAGGAACATAAGAATACACTAGTTTGTCGTCTGCAACTCCAGTTCCAGGTGAGTTGACTAATGCAACTTTTCCATCAATGTATGCTTTTGTAAGTCCTGGTACAAACACATCCAAATCTTCAACTCTTCTATAAATGACATCAATTTGGATTTCGCCTTCACCAGGGATCTTTGCTACGATATGTCCAGAATCTGTTACATAGATATCACCAGCTTCTACTAGTGGGATTCCTATTAATTTTGAAAGATACATATGCTCAAAGTATGCAGCACCTCCAGTTCCATCTGTAAGTAATACCATGAAAGGATTTTTTGTCCATGATGCATCTTTCATAGCCTGGTATAGAAATGTCCATGGTTTGTATGGTTGAAGTTTATACCCTTTTTTCAAAACATTTAGATATCCATCGCTCATTTCACGAATTTTTGAAGGATAGGTAACTCCACTTGGAACTCGTAAATTATCCTCAATTACATAATACGTTTTTCCATTGTATAGAAGATCTGCTCCATAAACTTGAATGAAAATATCATTTTTTGGCAAATGCCCAATTAGATCAGGGTTAAAATATTCTGAACCTACAACTAATTCATCAGGAACAATTGTTTTTACCTCACTGTACACATCTTTTAGAAACATGTTTAACGTTTTTGCTCGTTGTTTGATTCCATCTTCAATTATTTGAAAATTATCGGAAGATATTATTCGAGGAACAAAATCCATTGGAACTGCATTATATTCATCTGATTTTACATTGTATGTGAATCCCTCCAAATACGCTGTAAGATCTGCAGACATGGCCTTTTCACGCAATCGAAATAATCGAGGATTTTGAATATTTTTAAAAAATTGTACGTATTCCTTTCGTATCAACAAATTATTATCTATTGCTTCGTTATAACTCTCAGTTTTTGAAAAATCAATTGATTGTGATGGAAGAGAGTCAATATGCATTATATTCACTGTTGTTGATGACGAGTTTGATTTTGCCTTTTTTCTTCAGAAATATGAGGAGGTGCAATTTCTTCATTAATTACTCTACCAATATTATTAATTGCTGCAATTACATCATTTGCATGTTTAATCACTTCATCTATCTTTTGTAAGTTTGGTCTTTCTTCTACTGCTATAACTAGAATGTTTGATTCTCGTACTATTCGTTCAACTCCCAGTCCTATTGCATTAGTTCTCATATTTCTCACGGAGTAAAGAATACTTGATGGTATATCTCCATGTAAGATTTCCTCAAGAAATTTTTCATGTTTGGTAAATTTTATTCCTAAACTATCTGCAAGAGACATTAAAGGTTCCTCACTTTGAAGATTCTTTAATGAATAAAGAGCACTAAGTAATGCTCTTGATACACTATCTACTCTTTCAACATAGCGTCCTAACCAATATGCTTTGTATAGTTTACTTGGAAGAATCAAATCCTTTTTGTTTATTTTATTATCCAGAATATCAACAGTAACTCATCTATACTATTAAACTAACATATTGTAAGAGTTATTATTTTTGAATAATTGTTGGAATTACATTTAACTGAGTAAGACTATGTGAGCTGTCAGATTCAAAATAACCTGTAATTGGTGCTACGTCGTTATAATCTCTCCCATGGCCATATTTTACATAGTGATATTCTAAATCAAAAGATCTATTATGTGTTGGATCTAATGGAATCCAACCAATATTTGGCCAATAAGCTTCTGTCCATGCATGTGTTGCTCCAGGAGTATCTACTAAAATTCCACTGACGTATCGTGCAGGAATTCCAATGGAGCGTAAGAATCCAATTAGAATATGTGCTTTATCTTGACATACACCCACACCTAAAGCCAAAGACTCTCTGGCTTTAGTTTCAATTGTAGTAGACAATGGAACATATTCAATATTGGTTGTGACCCATTCTGTTAAAATTATCAACGCATCTTTTAAAGTCTTGACATGATCTAAAACGTCAGGAGCTCTGTGTCTTATAAGTTCTGGATTGATAAGTGTTGAAGGATTTAGATAGATTCTAACATCAGATGGAAAAAGAGATTTATCCAGAGGTAGATCGAGATTGTCATTTACAGTAACATTGTATGGATTTGTCTCAACTGTAGATATTACTTTATAGCAACATGCATAGTGAGGTTCAGTTATCTTTATTCTTGCATTTTTATTTCCAAATCGATCCGTGTAGTAAATAGTTTTTCCATTTGGTTGTATAGATACTTGTTCATCAATTGGTTTTTGCCAAAATTCTGTTGAAGGGAATACTCGTAAGACATTATCATTTACAGTTACTAAATTATCATAAGAATAACTTACATCATACTCAACTGAAACCTTCAAGATGCACTTACTGTGTATACTGATATTTAAACTAAAATTTAAGGACATGTTATTAATTATTAAAAAATTAACAGTCGAATAGGTTTTACCGAATTTGATATAAAGAAGAAAAATTTCTTATCTAAACAATACAGTTTGGATTTAAAAGATGATAAATCACTATGGAATTTTATACAGTACTGAAATAAAATCAAACCTGTGAAAATGATCTTTAAAATATAGTACAAACACAACAACAAAATTTCAATAATTCAAATAATCTGCAGAATTTGAAGGATTGATCTAAAAACAGTGGTTTGATCTGTGTTTAAATGTTCGATGTGACATATGATTACGTGCTAGATAAAGTAACTAAAAAAAGAAAAGATATACACGATTATTTTTCAAAATCTGAAAATTCTCATGAAAAAGCAATGTATCAGTTTTTTAAAAAAGAGATAAGATCACATGACATAAAAATTTCACATAAAGACGTATCAATAATTGGAAATACCAGAAAAGAACGAGAGTATGTTTGTGCAATTTGGAAAGTACCTAATTTCCACAAAACAATTCCATGGTTACGTATTGGAATTCCACACAACGATATTTCACCTTCACTAGAAATTGTTCTTCCAGTGTTTCATGGAGATATGCCTAATCTTTGGTCAAAGGGGAAAAACTATTTCAGATTAGTAATAGAATACACAGTTGGGAAACATGGTGGAATGTTACAATTTTTTACCAACCCTATAGATTTGCAAGATACCGCGGAAATTCTTAATGTGATAAAGGAATTTAACAGAAAAATCAAAAGTTATGAGACGAGTAAATGATATTTTTTTAAATTCAACACAGCATATATTCCAGTGATCAGATACAAGTAAAGAGAATCAAAAAATGCCATTATTAATTGAACGTAGCCCTGAAGATATTGATGGTGGAGATATTTGTCCAATATGCAACAGATCTAAAAAATTACACACAATTGTAGAGATTCAAATATGTTCTAAAAAACTAAAAGATTTCCAAAAATCAGGCAAGTAGTTGTGTATTACATAATTTTATTAAATCTAAAAATAAGGAGCAAGCCTTGAAGGTTTCATTAGCCTATAATTAGATTGAACCAAATTATGTGATTAATATTTTTTGAATGACTATCAAATAATATTACAGTAAAAAAGATGTTAAAAAAAAATGCAAAAGGTATTTTGAACTAACCGTTTATTTCATGAGGAGAATTTGAGTTGGAGTGATTGAAAATTATCCAGGTATTATTGCTTTTCCAATAGTTGGGATTAATTTTCAATATCCCTCCTTTTTTTATTATATACTATTACAACGTCTTCTGCAAGTTTTTGATTTGGAATAATTATTCTACCTCCATCCTCAGTTAACGCAATAATTTTTGTCAGATGTAATTCTATTATTACACCATGAGTTTCTTTAATCAATATTGAATCGCCTATATTAATATCAGAACCAAAGTAGACCCCAATTCCTGCAGCAATATTCTTTAGTTGATGTTGTAATGCTATTCCAAGTATCACCATTCCAACTCCAATGGATGTAATTACTTCTATTGCAAATTCAAACAGTTTTAGAACAGTCCCCAAATAAATAATTTCAGAAATTATGATAAAGATTGAAACAATGCCTAATAATTTTTGAGTACCAGTTACATTATGCATTTTTTTACGGATAACATATCTTGCAATAAAAAATAACGTGATTGCAATAATAATTGATAATAATATATAGTAAAAATTTACTAATAGAATATCCATTATCAGTTTTGATTCGTTTTCGTATTATTAAGTACACTATTAACCAAATTGGTTGACGGCATAAACCAGTTTACTTGATTTTAATGTAAAACATTAAGAATATTTTATTCAAAATTGATTTCAATTAAAAGATGCGTTCAAAAAGAGACATTTCAAAAATCATAATTTCAAAAATAAAAAGAGATTTGGATTATTTGAGTTCTTTAATTTGATCTACTAAATTATTCATCTCAAACACCATTTTCTTTTGTGCAATCATATCTTTGGACTCTACAAATGCTTTTTGAAGTTCTGAAAGAGTATCCTGAAGACCGTTGATCTTTGTGATTGGTTTTTCGAAATTTTTGATCTGGACAGGTATTGATTGTTCTGAACTTGTTTGTATCTTTGAAATTTTTTCTGTACATCCATAGCAGGGAGCTTCAAAATCATTTTCATATCTTGGAAGCTTTCCATTAATGTCAAAATTTGACTGAATCTCTTCTTGTGCAAGATTATGTTTTGTGTTGAGATCTCTAATCACATTTATCATCTCAATTTTAGACATTTTTGCATAGTTAACATATTGTTTCATGGCATCAGCATAAGTTCCACCCTGTTCCAGAATAGAATTTCTTGCTTCTTTTGCTATTGTCAATTTAGCATCAAGATAGTCAAATTGGTCCCAAAAAATCCCAGGATTTGTTGAATTGAGGCTAGAAACGTATCTAGCATATGCATTTTTAGGAGTAGATTCTTCATATTTCTTTTCCATTCGTTTGAGTTCTTCATTCAATGATGTTTTTGCAAGTGTACGCTGTTCATCGATAAGTTTTTGATGTTCAGTTCTTTTTTGTTCATTTTCTTTGGTTTGTTCAAATTGTTTTCTAGCAATTTCAATTTTCTTTAAAATTTCTAGTGATATAGGATTGTTCTTAATATCGTCTCCTTGAATTTTTTCAAAATCAGTTTCTGCAAATGCATTAGTTGTTAGAACAGACGTCAAGAGAAACACAGTAGTCAATGATACATGTAGTAGGTATTTTGTCATTAAACAGAGAATGAGAAAATTCTTTAAGAAGAATACGAATAATTTCTCAGTCTCAATTATACTACTAGTTTTAATATTAGGTAAAGAAGTAATTTACAAAAGTTTGTAGATTACAGTATTGGGATGTAAAATCTAATTGAATGCTATTGTATTGCGGATGCAAATGCTTCTGGGGGAGCATTGACTGGATCTACAGTAATAACTACAGTGTCAAATGCCTCTCTACCATTATCATCATAAACTCGTAACTCAAAGGTTAGTACTTTGATTTCACCATTAGCTACAGTTGGACTGGTAAACGATGGAGTAACACTAGTTGTAGATGATAACATTACAGTTTCACCAGAGATCTGTGTCCACTGATATGAAATTCTTTGATTCTCAGGATCACTACTCTTGGTACCGTCTAGGTTTACCTTGACCTTTTCGTTTACCATTCTATCCATACCAGCATTAGCGATAATATCTAAACTTAGAGTATTTCTAACAGTGAGATTCATACTGTCTGCTGAGGCTAATTCGCCATCGCTAACGGTACAAGTCATTGTGAAAGTTTCATCAGATACAACACTTGGTGATTTAATTGAAACTTTAGCATTGCTATCAGATGGTACAATCACTAGTTTGGATGATTTTGATGTCCATTCATAACTAAGAATATTTGTATCAGGATCAGTTCCAGTACAAGTCAAATTAACAATTGTGTTTTCATCTACAGTCATGTCTGGACCTGCGTTAGCTTTAGGAGCACTATTTTCAGGAACAACAAATATGATAACTTGATCAGAACCGGTTTGTCCTACAGAGTCAGTTGCAGTAAGTTGTAAAGCTATACGTTTTGTAGTTGTTGGAGTTACTTCAGGAGCAGTAAATGAAAGGGTTGCCTTTGTTTTATCAAATGATAATGATTCTCCAGAAAGCTGCTTCCACTCAAGGCTAACAATATCACCATCAAGATCTACGGCAGATCCTGTAATTGTAACTTGGGTTCCACCAATAACTCTCTTGTCTGGACCTGCATTAACTCTTGGAGGGTAATTCACAGAACTAACATTAACAGACACGTCATCTGTGTCAGAGAGTCCATGAGAGTCAGTGACAGTTAATTCAAAAACTAATTCTTCAGATGCGGATTGGATAAAGGGAGATGTAAAGTATACAGAGTATGATGCACGCTCATAAAGATCTACAGTCTTTCCTGATTTTTGAGCCCACGAGTATTTTATTTTGTCACCATCAGGATCCATTCCTGTACCTTCAAGTTTTACAAGAACATTTTCAGCAACATTTCTATCATTACCTGCATTTGCAACAGGTGGGTTGTTAGATGGAAGTACTTTTACTAATGCCAGTGCGTTGGCCCAACCATTTCCAGCAGAATAGCCAGTTACTTGGAAGGACAAGAGTTTCTCAAAGTCACCTACTTCTGGAGCGGTAAATTCTACTTGTTGTCCATTAAATGAACTAAGAGTAACAGAGGGTCCAAGGAGTTGGATCCAAGAATATTGAATTGGTTTATTGTCTAATGTGCTACCAGTTGCACTTAGTGTGACTATATCTCCTTCAGTTACTGTTTGAATAGGACCGGCTGAGACTGAGATTCGCTTATTCTCAAGTCCACCAGGATAAGGATATACATTTACAGTGTCACTTGCAGTTCCACCAAAGCCGTCATTTACTGTGACTTCAAAAGTAAGAGGCTCAAATTGTGTATAATCTAGATAACTAGGAAGGAATGTAAGGTGTTTTTCAGTAGTAGTTGATAGTTCTACTGGTTGTCCAGATACTTGTTTCCATTTATATGTCAGTACATCGCCATCTGCATCCCAAGCACTTGGGAATATTGTCATTGCACTAATAGATGAAAAAGCAACTAAGTCTTGTCCAGCATCAATAGTTGGTGGATGATTTACAGGGTTTACAACGATTTCAACAAAAGCAGAACTAGATGCACCGTGTGGGTCAGTGACTAAAAGTTCAAAATCTAGAACTTTGATTTCACCATTTTTAACCTCAGGTGCCATAAAAGTAGGTTCAGCAACAGTATATGATGATAGTTTTACAGATTCGCCAGCAGTCTGAGTCCATTTGAATGTAAGATTTTCATCATCAGCATCAATTCCTTCTCCAAGTAATGTGACAATCTTGTTTTCAACTACGTTAACAGATTCAATTTCTGCAAACGAACTTGAGACACCACTGATTAACAATACAGAGAAAACTGATAAGAATAATAGACTATTCAACTATTTTCTAACTTAATGAGCATATTATAAACATTTGTACCTATAATTACAAATTTAGTAGATAAGAAAATAACAGGTTCATTTACCAATAAATTCGCCCCATTGACTTCCAAGTTTTTCGATCACTCTAAATGCCAAACGATCAATGTTAACATTTGACTCAGCCACAATCATAACAACTTTTTCATAGATCGGAAAACTCATTATCACAACATGCTCTCTTCTGGATGCAGAATATTTTACATGCCCTAATTCGGTATCAAATTTTTTTCTTTTTGCTACTCTGGATGCCAATTCCGTGCAAACAGAAGTAAATTGTTCAGGGGTTAGATTTACATTCATTCCGGATTTACTGCCTCCTGCCAAAACAGTTCCATCTTCATCTAATAGTCCTGCAAATCTAATTTCTACGTCATTAAGTATTTCCTGACATTTTTTCTCATATTCAGATACGTCAAATTTTTTTGGGTCCATTATATTATGAATTACTTTTTTTGTTAATAATGTCTTGATATTTTTTAGACATGTTAGAGTCTTAAAAAAAATTGATCAAGGCAATCTTCAAATTGTTTATTTAATTTATGAAGGTGTTTAGGATCAACAGAAAGCAAGTTCATATCAAACCAAGGCTCAGATAAATACAAATCTCTGTTCATTTCAATTTGAATCCAAGGAAATGGCTTATTTCCGTATGTTTTAGTGATATGTCCTCCATGAAATGGATTATTAAGTAAAATTTCATTTTTATCAATCTCAAAAGATTTAGAGATACAAGATGCAAGTAATTCAATCATCTCTTGGGAAGATGTTTGTCCATCATTATTTGACAGACAAAATTTTGGTCTTGGTTTTTTGTTTCCATCAGGAGAAATACTGGGTGCAATTGAAGCCATTGAATGACAGTCAAGACATAATTGTAGATCCAACTCTTCAATACTTTTTTGAATTGCATTATGATATGGAAGATAGTATAATTGAATTAATAAAGTTCTAAGAGAATCATCTGGTTCTCTACCTTTAGAATAGATAGGTTTGTCATAACAAGTAGCGCTTTTAATTAAACCGTCAGGATTCACAGGAGGAAGTTCTTGTAATGAACGATTAAGATCAACAAAGGCTCTAGCAATGTCAGTTTTAATTACACGTTGAACTTTATCTCCTAAATCATAAAGTTCCATAACAAATGGATCTGAATCATCAAACAAGTCTTTGTCTGAAATACACAGATGGCCATCAAGTTCCACAGGTTTTTTTATTCCACCATGAGGAATTGAGAGTAATACCGGAAGTGGACTCAATTCAATCCTTCCGCTGTTCCATCACGTCTTACTTCAGCTACACCGTGATAACCAGATTGAGTTTGCAATTTCATCACTGCATGAATTGCTCCATGATAAAATGAATATCTTTCTTTTACAGAAATTTTATATCCTATTTCTTTGAGAAAGTCAACTACTTCATTTCTGAATCCACCATCTTCGATACTAACAATGCCACCAATAGAACAATGGAATCTGGGTCTTTTGATTGCCTCACTCATTGGCAAGTCGCCATCAATTATTCTTGATAAGAATTGAGTGATTGTAGAAAATATCCTCTGACTACCAGGACTTCCAACCACCATCCAAAGTTTAGAATTATTAAAAATTAAAGCAGGTGAAACTGAAGTCCAAGGAATAGAATTCGGTCGTATATAGTATGGGTGATTAGGATTTGTGAATTCAAATGCAGACATGTAGTTATTGTAAAGAAAGCCTAGTCCATCTGCAGCAGTTTTTGAACCATATGCAAGCTCTATTGACTGAGTAATACCTACAGCATTTCCTTCATCATCAATTGTTGAAAGATGGGTGGTATCTTCACCTCCAAAGGCAGGATCAATCATAGGCAATGTAGTGTCCATAGAGTTATGAATGGAGTCAGCCATTTGTTTTGCAAATGATCTTTGAAGATGTAGTTTATCTTGAATTTGATCATATGTATGACGATTGAATGGTCTTTGCATTCTGTGCAAGAATGCCTTTCTAAATGTCTCTGCAACAAAATGAAATGAGCTAGGTTTTGCACTACGTAAAAACTTGGAAGGTAAATGATTTAACATCATCAGAGTAAGCAGTAAGGTTCTTCCAGCAGCTGGCGGAGGCAACGTTACCACAGTAACATGTCGATATTTTCTACTAATTGGTTTTCGAATAAGAGGCTCAGGAATATATGCTAAATCTTCTTCTTGAATCAACCCACGATTTTTTTTCATGTCTTGAGCAATTTTTTTGGCTATTTCTCCTTGATAGAAAACACGATATCCATAGTCAGAAATTGCAGTAAGTGTTTCAGATAGGTCCTCTTGAATGAATTTATCACCTACATCATATGGAACTAATCCATCTTTTAAGAAATATTTTGCACCAGATTTAGATTTTATGGATAGAAAGCTTTCAAGTTCTCTTTCTTGTAAACTGTGCTGAAGCTGAGTTATCTTGTATCCTTTTCTTGCAATACGTATTGATGGTGCAACTATATTTTGCCATTTTGTTCTACCATATCTTTCATGTAAGAATCCAATTAATGCCAAAGTACTAGGAATGGTAGTAGATCTATACCCAAGATGACGATTTTTCTTATTGGAATAAATTGACGAGTTGGCTAATGATGGTGAACGACTAGAACCATCAATTGCATATGATTTACCATCAACATGAATAATTGCCATAGATTGTCCTCCAAGTCCAGATGCTTGTGGTTCACATACTCCTAAGGCCAATGCAGTTGCACAAGCTGCATCTATAGCATTACCACCTTTTTTGAGTATTTCTACTCCTGCTTTAGTAGCATCAGGAAATGCAGATGCAACCATCCCTTTTTTTGCAACAGCGCATTTTTTATCCAAAGTTGGACGAAATGAACTTTCGATATTTTTAATATTCAATTTAGTTTACTCCTGAATAATTAGATGCAAGGTTGTTTATTACCAATATCAATAAAACTACATAACCAATCAAATGATCATTGAAAACATGCTCATCAGTAATGTAGGAATGAGAACCAACATGCATGATAGATGTTTTCACTATATTCTAAAATTGATTACACTATAAAACTGATCATAAATAAAAAATCTCAAACATACTAGGAATAATAGAGAAATATGAAAAAATAAAATAAGTTTCAAAAAATTATTTCTTTTTTGAAGCTTTTTTTGTTGTTGTTTTTTTAGTGGTTGGTTTTGCTGCTGCTTTTTTCTTTGCTGCCATAATTTTGATGATGTTTTACTTGAATTTCTATAGGTTAAATTAAAAAAAATACACAAAAGAAGTATATTATTTTAAACACATTTTTTCATAATTTTTTCAAAACATCATCAAAAATTATCATCATAAATTCATCAGAATAAAAAGAAGGGGGGAAAAGATTGTTTTAATGAGATGACAAGAGGATAAATTGGATTGAAGATGAAATGCTATTAAATTCTAGTATCATTTGTAAGATTATGAATAATATTCTTTGAATCCCTTATCAGTGGGATAAAGTTCAGTCTTTGAACCAAATAGTCCCTGTTTTTGTTCCACTTTTAGCATACCATTGTTTTCTAAATCTTGTAGTATTGCATCAAGTTCTTTATCATCCAATCCAGTATTTTTTTGAATATTCTCAAATGTTTTTGAACCTCTGTTTAGTGCACCCAAAACTAACATGTTTTTTGTTTGAGATTTCGATGATTCAATTTGAGGTTTTTGAGTAATTTCATTGGAATCTAGCTCAAATGGTTTTTTTTGGATTCTATTAGAGGTTTTAATTCCAATTCCTTTTTTAGCCAATAATCTAGGAATTATTCTTGATAATGGAATAGCTAAAAAAATGATCAGATATATCCATGAGAAATTTGGATCTGCCATTGATTTTTGTATGTCTGGATGTCATAAATTTGTTAAGAGATACAAATTATATTCCCCATGGTATTTTTCAATATGATTGATATAATAGTAGCTAATGCATACTAGTTGTAGTGTCTAAGTATCAATCTCCTAAAATTAATGTGAATATGAGTGCAGCAAAAGGAGTTGCAGTAGCAATTGTTGTTTTAATTTTAATAGGACTTGTAGCATCAGCTTCTGTAAAAATTGTTGAGTCAGGTCACAGAGGAGTACTCTTACACTGGAGTGCAGTTGATCTGACAAAACCACCACTAGACGAAGGAATTCATTTTGTGGTTCCATTCCAAGATGAAGTTGTAAATATCGAAGTTCGTACTCTAAAATATGCAAGTGATGCACGTAGTGCATCAAGAGACTTGCAAACAGTTGAAACAACTGTAACAGTAAACTATCATCCAGACAAAGAGGCAGTGCATAGATTATACAAGAATCTAGGTCTTGATTATGAGAATAGAGTGATTCAACCAGCCATTGAGGAAACAGTAAAACAAGTAACTGCAAATTATAATGCTGAGGAATTAATTACAAAAAGACCGCTAGTTAAACAAGACATTGAAGTAGCAATCCGCGAAAGATTAAATCAATTCGAAGTTATAACAGATGTAATTTCAATTACTGATTTTGAATTCTCACCACTATTTGCTCAAGCAATTGAATCCAAGGTAGAAGCAGAACAAAATGCACTCAGAGCAGAAAATGACTTGAGAAGAATAGAAGTTGAAGCAAGACAAACAGAGGCCAGTGCCATAGGTATAGCAAATGCAAACATTGCAGAAGCTAAAGGAGAAGCAGAAGCAATAGCCATAATTAACAAAGCATTAGCAGAGAATCCAAATTATTTGGATTGGTTAAAAACACAAGCTTGGGACGGTAAATTACCACTTGTAGTAGGAGAAGGCGGTACACCATTTATTCAGATTCCAGTCAAGCCATGAGTAAATTAGAAAACTTATTCTTGGTTTTGTGATTTATCTCTTATAGCATCATACATTACAAGGAATTGTTCAGGTTCATTTTGTCGATAATTTTTTTCCAAGTTGCGTATTTCTTTTTCAGATATCTGTTCCCCTTTAATATTATAATATTCTTTAATTATTTGAGAGGGTGTTTTTTTGATATTATATTTTTGAAGGGATTGAGTAACAGATCTTTTACACATCAAGTCAAAAACAAAGAATCGATAAACAAGATATCCAGATAATCCTATAATTGCAACAAAAAGTATAGGAATTATAACAACTGCTGCCATGATAATGTGTATATCATTTTGATATTTGACTGTTATCAACTGAAGTTTTTTCATAGCATTTCAAGTTTGAAAATATTACCTAGGTGAATTCATATATTCTGATAAAAGACAAAACAAGGTTACACAGGATAGATCAAAAATGTTTGTCCCCAGTAATGAGTCTCAAGTAATATGTAGAGATTTAATTTAAAAGATTATTTTTTGCCAATAACCAAATCTACTTTATAGTTTAGAGTACTACGCGTATTGAGTTTTAAATTCCAAGGAATAAAGGAAGGTTTACGGGTTTTTGGCATAAGTTTGAATCCTAAATTCTCCAAAGTAATCCGTAAAGTTGATTCATCAAGAGGGGTTTTTACAGAATTGACATCTCTGTCAAAATCATAGGGATCGGTGATTATAAAATATCCAGATGAAATTTGGCCAGATACTTGTTTAAGAAAAAGGATTGGTTCAATTAATTCTAAAACATTAAGTGCAAGTATTAAATCAAATTGTAATTTACCAAATACAGGAGATAATGAATCGGCTACAACATAATCAAGATTATCTTTATAAGTTTTTTTTGCGTGTGATATTGCACTGTATGATCTATCAATTCCAAATACCATTTGATTAGAATCAGCTAACCATGAGGTCATCATTCCAATTGAACATCCATATTCCAATACAAAATTTGAATAGATCATAGAATTAAGATTATTTTTCACATGTGAATAAAATTTTGAATCCTTACTATTCTGATATATTATTGACCAACGTTTTTCAAGAGATGTTCTATCATTATTGAATTTTTTAATTTTTGATAATGAAGATTTTACAAATTTTTTTAGTGTCTCAGAAATAACTGATTTGTATATAATACCACTTAAAACTTTACGATGAGATAGATATTCAGAGAAATCATTCCACAAAATGGGGATTTTTTCAATAATTGGAAATATTAAATTACATTTTTTGCATTTTAAAAATCCCTCTTCAATTTCCTTACCATATTTGAATACATCTAATTCTAATTTAGAACCACATCTAACACATCTAATAAATTCAATACTGGATTCTAACATTATCGTATAACAAATAAATTATTTCTAAGCTAATAATTTCTTTGATAAAAAAATCAAGATAATCTTAAATGTAGTATTTTTAGATCGTATACAAATTGGGTGAGTTTCAAGAATTTGCTGAGGCATTATTTGGTCAATTATCAATTGAAATTAATGAAGAAAAAGAGATTGCAGAGTTAGCAATCAAGGCTAAAGAAGACATTTCAGACAAAGTACAATTTAAAGAAATAGAAGATATTGCAAAAGAGATTTTACCTGAATTCAGAGAAAAAGTAGAAGATTTTCTAGGTCTAAAAGTTCCAGACAATATTTCATTAAAGTTTCCAGAATTAGAAGAACTAAAAAAATTGAAAGGAGATAAAGTTTTTGCAAATAAAGAATCAAAAGAATTCGTTATAGAGTTATTCAATGCAGTTGCAAAAGAGGATTTGAAAAAAATTACAGATTTGATGCAAAAAGATATGGTGAAATATTTAGTATACTCAACATATGCAATTCAATACATATCTAAAATCACAACCACATATGGGGATTATCTTGATTCAATAATTTACCTAAACAAATTCATTTTATCCAGATATCCACAAATAATTCTTCACAAACAAGGAGAACCATACGAATCTAGATTTGAAAATATCAATTCTGGATATCTTGGTGCAGTGAAGATGGCAGTATTAGAAGAATTAATTCATTCCACACAAGAAAACCTACAAGAAATTAACAAGAACGCTGCAATGAAAGTAAATAAAATCAACGAAGAGTTAGCAACTATAATTTTATCATTAGATAATGAAACAATCAACAAATTATCAGAGTATTGTCAATTACAAGCAGTACCAGATGATTTTCCATATGCAAAAAAAGCAAATTTATTTTTCTTTTTGAATCCAGATCATTTTTTGATAGAACAAATCGGACCAGATGTAATGACGTTTACACATGTTGAAATAGATCCAAAAATAGGCGAATTAATCCCAAAACTTTTGGAGATTTATAGAAAATGGCTGGTTCCAATTCAACAACATCATGCAGCATTTACAGTAATGGAAGGAATGGCAGCATTTGCAATAGAAAATATACTAAAAGATGATCAAGATTTTCAAAACTATCTTACTATGTTTATGGGTACGGATTTTTCATCATATCAAATACGAAAGAGTATGGGAAAGGATTTCACCAAAACAGTATATGAAAAATTAGGTAAGGATGTATTCAAAAAAATAATGATAAACCCTCCAAATACAAGAGAGATTAAGGAACCTGAATTATACCTCAAGAGACTGAGATCGTAACAATTGGAAGAAAAATTTGATCCGCTAGTTGCAGAATGGGTTTCATTTGTAAAAAATCCAAATTTCAATTTGGTTGAAAAATGTCTAAAATTTGCTCAGATTTTAGAATATCCAGATCTTAGTGTAGAAGATTATATAAAAAAGATCTGTAGAATTGGAAAGTCCTTAAAAGAATCAATTAGTGATGTGAAAAATCCAACATACTTGATTTCAATGCTAAATGAACATCTCTTTGAAAATTTAGGTTTTAGTGGAGATGATGATGATTACTATAATCCAAAAAATAATTTTCTAAATGAAGTAATTGATAAAAAAACAGGTCTTCCAATAACTATTTCGATTCTATATGTAGAAATCGCAAAATTTATCGGATTGGATCTCAAAATTGTTGGATTTCCAAGTCATATTCTAGTAAAATATAACGAAGAGATGATCTTAGATCCATTTTATGATGGGCGTCTACTTGATGTAGATGATTTACAAGATATTCTAGATGCTAATTTTGGAGGAGAAGTTAAATTCAAACCAGAGTTTCTAGATGAAGTAAAATATGAGCAGATACTAGTGAGATTAACTCGTAACTTGAAAAATTCCTACATACAATCATTCGTATATGATAAAGCATTACAATGTACTAACATGGTGTTAGCAATAGAACCTGAATCACCAGAAGATATCAGAGATAAAGGGATTCTAGAAGAAAGATTGTTAAATTCTGAAGTCGCATTAAAATATTTGAATAGATATTTAGAAATAAATCCAAACGCAGAAGATGTTGATTTTATTTTAGAATTAATTAGAAGTATAAAGGCAAAAAATTAATCAATAATGGAATCTACATCAGTTCCCTTTTTGATCATGGATATTTCATGACGGGCAATTTTATTTCTTAATGCTCGCTTGAGAATATCCACCTCACTTCTGAGTAATGCAATTTCATCTTCAAGTTTTGCAACTCTTTCATAAATGGTTTCAGCTTCTGAACTCATAATTATCTATCAAGATAAAATTTGTCTTAAAAAGTTATGGTTGAGCAAATTTATTCCCTTAAGAAAAAAAATACACCAAGGTTTCTGTACAAGTAACTCATTTTAGACAATTTTTGGCACATAATGATGAAAAATCACAAATGATTTAAATTATTAACTAAAGGGTTCAACGCTAAAAGGAAAATTTGAATATAATTATGGAGTATGTTTTTTTGTTCAAGTTGATTAATCAGAATTTAGTTGAATAGGATGACTGAGTAGCATTTAAAGGAACTGAAGGGAACTTGTTACCTATTTGAGTTTCTGCAACTGCTGCGGCCTCACTTAAAATAGCATCAGTTTCTTGTGAAGATCCAGAGTTTGCAAAGTAATAGTCATCACCTATAGAGCCAGGCATCATATCTCCAAGCATATTACCCATTGATTCTAGTTCCTGACTTGCCTGAGGTATGATTTTGTTCATTGCAGGACCAACTGCTTTCATCGTATTTACTGCTGGCTGCATTGATACAATAGCATCTCCCATAGTGCTTACAGTAGATAGTCTTAGTTGTGTTCTATCTACTGCAGTTCTCATATTTCCTATCATCTTGTTTGTCTTTCTGATTTGTGCCAACTCATTTGCCAGAATCTTGCTTGTGCGGATATCCTTGTTTTGTTGTGCCTGTATAATTCTCTGAAATAATTTATCATCCTTTTGATTTAGTTGATTTGAAGTATTGTCTAATTTTGATATTGGTTTGTTTAAGCCTCTTATTGCATTATCTATGCGTGGTTTTAGTGGTGCTTCTTGTTTGAACATGCCTGAAATTTTGTCTCCCAACCCATTGGATGGTGGTCTGTTCCATGATTGTCCAAAGTTAGCCATTATGATCAATATAAAAAAATTTGGACTTATCAGACCAAGTTAAATTTAATATACAAAATTGATCGTTTTGCCAAAAAACATCATCTTCCTATTAGTCATAGACTGCAGTTTTTGTATCTACTTGTATATCAGAAGGAACCTCCGGGAGTCGTTCATCGGTATCTTTTTCCAGTATAATATTTGCCTCTTTCAGTATAGAATCTACTTCAACACCAGACAATGTATTGATATTAAACTGATCTGTACTACTACCTTCGCCTAGTGTACTAGTCATCATTTCACCGAGCATGCCATTCATTGCATTTAGTTCAATGTCTGATTCAGGCATCATCTTCTCAAGAGATGGTTTTATTGAACTTACAACAGACATTGCAGGCTGCATTGCAATCATTGCCTCACCAAAGTCTTCTACAGTCGTCAGTCTTATCTTGATTTTCTCCAAAGCCAGTCTTGCATTTTCAATCATCTTTTCTTGTTTGCGCATTTCTGCAAGCTCAGTTGCAAGCATAGAAGCCTTTTCGATCTCGTTATTTTTTTGTGCATCTATTACTTTTTGAAATACTGTTTGATTTTGCTGATGTATTTTTTGATGCATTGAATCTAGCTTGAGTAATGGGATGTTTAGGCGTTTTATTGCCTCTGTAATTCTTGGTTTTAGTGGGGCTTCTTTGTGAACTATGTGGCGTAATTTATCGGTAGAACTTGAAGAAGAACGTTGCCAGTTCTTTTTAAAAAAATTCCCCATATTGTGCATCAATAATTATCCTTTAAGTTCCATAAGTAAAGCAAAATTGATTTAGTTGATCATTATGTTAGTTTTTGGGCATACAATAAAATATCCTAGTTTTGCTTTTCAATAGTAAGATCATCAACTCATCCTAAAACTAATCATTTAGTAAAATAATGACGATCATTTAGATCTATTTGTATTGACACAAAATTCATTTCATGCAATTTACAGAATTGACAGACAAGCAATGGAATATGATTTTAAAATATATTCCAAAACCAGCACATACTGGAAGGCCTAGATGTGATGATAGAAAGACTATCAATGGAATAATTTACGTTTTGATTGCAGGATGCAGATGGAGCGAGATACCAAAACAATATGGTTCAAAATCTACGGCACATCTCAGATTACAAGAATGGCAAGAGCAAGGAATCTGGAAAGATATTCTGTCTGCAGCAATCAAATCTGCACATAAATCTGGAAAGCTAAATCTACAAAAAATATCAGTTGATTCATCTACAATCCCTGCCAAAAAAAGGGAAACATAGTTGATTATGATGGATTCAAAAGAATTACAGGCACAAAGATACATGTTGCAGTTAATCAAAATGGATTGCCAATATCTATAATTATTGATTCTGCAAACAAGCATGATTCCACAAAACTAGTTGACGTGATGGAAAACATTTCTGATCATCTGGATAACAGTTCGATAGAGAAAATTAAATCAGTCTATGCAGACAAGGGTTATGATTCCAAAACCATTAGAGATTATTTGGAAGGCAGACACATTACACCATGCATTCCACATAGAAATTTTAAAACAAAAACAGTTCACCATGCAAATTACAACAAGACTCGTTACGTTGTAGAAAGATTCTTTACTTGGTTGAAGAATGGATTCCATAGAATTAGAATCAGATATGAAAGAATAGCCGAGAATTATCTTGCGTTTGTTAACATTGCGTCAATTATGATGTATTGGAGAGTTTTAGGATGAGTTGCATATATAGAGTTGTTTCCAACATTCAGATTTATCATTTAATAGTACATAGATTTACAAAGTTAACTTAGAACACTAATGAATAAATGATTCATAGAAGTTTTTGATTAAAACGATTGGGCTAAATTTTACTCAACGGATGAAAACTAGAACCGAACTAATATACTGAAAATTACTCTTTTTCAACAGGATGATATATGTATGTCATTTTTACTTAAAAGATACAGTAGAAATCATCACCATCATCTGCACCAAATTAAGTATTAAAATAGATACAGATATGTGTATATTTGAAACCGTTTTAGAAAATCTGACTCATGGGAACAAGAAGATGGTGATAATGCTGATCATTGTAGGAATAGGATAATTATTCAGATATTTATCTGTCCATATTTCCTTCATCTGAAATCAGTTTTGTAGATGAATAGTAATGTTATTTTTGAGATTCATAAGGTATTTGAATAACTTTGATAAGCTCATGGTTCCCAGTATTATTTTTGTTTGTAATGATTTTTTCTTTGGTGGTTAAAATGTCTTAAAATGTTATTACAGTCTTATCTTCATAGTAAATAACATACCAAAACTATCTACCTAATTCGGTAAGAAATGTGCCTGCTTTGATTAAGCCCGGAAATCACATCCCAATATTGAAATGCTTTCGTGCAGAAATAAGAAATCCAGTATTGGCATCAAGTATAGATTCCAAAGGATTTGTAATTGATCTAAATCATCCACCAATACATTTTTCAAACAAATTAAGGTTAATGTGAATAATGTTTTCTTTAGATAAAATCTTCATTATAGCATGTTAGAATATTGTTTAACCGTAATACATTTTGGTAAATTTTCAATATCCAAGGATAGTTAGTTAATGAAAGATAAAATGTATGCTCATTAACTTAACCTATAATTCAAACTCTTGGCGACATTTTTCACATTTTCCTCTTTCTTGCCCTGGTGGACCTAAGAGGAATACCTTACCAATTGTTTTACAAAGAGGGCACATTCCAGTAGTTGCATTTTTTGGACCTGTGCGAATAATTTTCTGAGTTTTTCTTCGTCCCATTACAAAAACTTTCCAAATCGGTCTATTAAGTTTTAATGACGCGGGGGAGTGCGTATAAGCATTTTGATGACCCACAATGAACAAAAACTCATGTAAATTTGAGAGATTTATGACTGTCTAAAGAAATTCAATTTGTGAAACTCATCATTTTTTGAGTTTTCATGTTAAATTATTCTCTGTTTTTCTTAATAGAATTATAGTTTTAAAAAAAATTCTAAATAAAGATGAATATTTCTAGTTCAAATTCCATCCGGTCCATACACTCCACTGTAGAGAACCCTCAAATTTTGGGTTCCAAGGTGGATGTTTTTTGTGTATGTTACAGGATGACTCATCACGATTATCATTTTTCTTCTAAAAGTATTTGGCCACATCTTTCTAAAATCTTTATCGAATCAAAACTCAAGACATCAGGGTTCGACATGAAATGTAAGCGGACCCGACCGTGTCACACACTGATCACTGTCGAATCCTAGACTAATAACGCAGAAAGCCATTGGAGTGCTTTCAAACTTCTACCAATTTTTTTCAAATGCTTGTCAGTATGACATCATTTGGCAGTTATTGAATTATTACATAAAATTTATACTTTTTTACCGGTTCAAATTTGACTGGAAGTACAACGTGTATGGGGTATAGTCAAACAGTATTATTTCGTACCCACGTGTAAGTTTTTTTGTGGAGAAAAGCCCATCGGAAATTTTTAGTTATTCCTTTAAACTAGTGATGTGAAATGTTATATCGACATCTTGACTAGTTGCTTCCTGTCTGTAGATATAGAATGTGGGAATTGTGGAAAAATAATACGAAACAAAATGCAGAAAATCAAATGCAACAATTTTTAGAATTGTGTTCTTATGCTATACGAAAACCTAATTTTAAAATCATAACACAAGATTGGGAAAAATTTTCAAAAAAATATGAATGAAGAACAACTTATGATATACGTACAAATCTACGAATAATCGAACGATATTGGAAGGATATACAAGATCGAAATATTGAATAATTGTTTAGAATATCAAGTAGAGTTAGAAAATATTCCATTTTTCTGAATTTGCTAAAAAAGAATTCATTGCAAGAGAATAAATGAGTGATTGTTGTACTTTTGAAACATTTTTACTTGAATCATCCTTATTTTTCATCCAATTCATCATTGCTACTAGTTAACGAGGATTATTTTTGATGACAAAGACACTTACATTTTGTCCAATCACAGGAATCATGTTTGGATTGAATACATTTGAAACCAAAATCACATAATGGTGTTTTTATCCATTTTAGTGATTGGTCAAGGAATTCATTGACTCCATTGTTGTTAGCATAGACAATATTTGATAATATTTCGTTTTTATTATCATATACCTCTTGTGAGTTTTGATGTTCCTCCATACGAATATTATTTTCGACATTAAGTGATCTTTTCAATTTATTTCTGCTTTACATACATCATACTCATTGAAAAGGAAATCCTGCCAAAAATGGAAATAGAAAACCAATAATTTCATTCATGAACGAAATTTTTTAAGACAGGTTTAATGTTCTCAGTATTGATAGATGAACCAAGCATTATCCCAGATAAATTGAAAAATCCAATAAATTTTAAAATTTTAATATTAATTGGACTGGTAGGAACAGGAATTCAGAGTTCTTACGCAGTAAAGTAAAGATATTTTTCAGTCAGTAAATTCAAGGATGAAATCCTTTAGATCTTAATGATGTTTAATATCAAAAGCAATGCCTTCACCTTTAGAAGAGGTAAAAATCACAGCGTTGTGGTTTTTAGTTAATCCTTTTACCCAATTTAATCTATTTTTTGATTCAATGTTTGCAGTGGGATACGTACACATCCAAGAGCCATTAAAACATTCAAAACTAGAATGGGATTTTTTTTCAGATTTCAAAAAAGCCTCCAGGCCTTCTTGTGTATTCATGTCAAAATTTAACATTCCAACAATTCTGCAGGGATTGGCAGGATCTGACGGCATTATTTTTCTTGACAAATTATCAAAAGGATCTCTATGTGAGTGTGGGTCTTTGCTTTGAGTCATACTTGTCTCCTGAATAGAGAGTGGGGGGAATCAAGCATGACATAATCATGACGTTTCAATAATGTCTTGAGGATTTCATCGTCTGGAATTTCGTTTATGTCGTATCCACAAATGCAGGAGATATTCTCCTTTTCAAAATAACTGTCAATTTGTTTTTCAAGTGCCAAAAATTCTTGAGACAATCCATGTTTGAACCATTATGTACAATCTATACCTGCAAGACGGGTAGCCAACATCGTCTGGTTTTTCTGATGAATTTGAGAAATCATTTGAAGTTCTTGTTGAGTAGCAACATCTTTGTTTGATAAAAGATCAGAATACAGCACATTTTCTACTGCGGGTAATTTTATCCTCTCTGAGGATATTAGACACTGAGGCACATCAGGTTGAACAAAGAACTTTTTCATTATTTTATTTCTGAGATCTTTATCATTCCATAGAAATAACACATGTTCATGTCCTGATAGAGTCTCCAAATATGTGGCAAGGCCTCTTCTTTGAATTTCATCAAGTATTTCTTCAATGTTGCCATAAACATCAAAATCAATTCGTCCAAGCATTTCTTTTCTCATCATACCAACAATCATTCCATATGTGCTCATCCTTAATTGTACTAGGAATATTTGGATGTCTAAAATATTCCATTTTTTTTGGAATACTCTATTGCCTTTGTAAGTTCTATAATACTTAATTTTGCCTTTGTAAGTTCTATAATACTTAATTTTGCCTTTGTAAGTTCTATAATACTTAATTTTGCCTTTGATATTTTTTCTATTACTTGTAGTCTTTCTAATTGCTTTCCTGTGGTTTCATCAAAATTATTTTCTAGTTGTTCTATTGTCTTTTGATTCTCTTTTAGCATTTTTTCCAGAAACGGAACCTGAACTCCCTCACGATATTTCTGATTATTTGGTGAAAGCATCAATTAGAATAACCTCTATTTGCATAAAAAGACTTTAGGCTTTCTATTGCTTGCTTCATGCATATACTAGGGGCCTATGATATATAACTACTAGGGGCCTAGTTTATATGGCATTGACAAATACCAACAACAATTGATTCAAAAGAGAAAAACAAAACTCCAGAGTACGATAAATAGGACCATTGATGGAGTCACATATTACAAAAATCGAGTGAACATACCTTCAGATCTTTTAGATGAACTGCAATGGGTAAAGGGTGATGAGTTGCAGATCTCAATTAGAAATCACAAGTTGATAATTGAAAAAGTGTAATTTTTTCTATTTATGTTTCTGAATCATTTAATTGTGTTTGATATGCACCATTTTTGAAGTGGTTTGTAAGGGGCTATGCATCAGATACAAGGCAAAAAAGCCCTTTGGAGTTCATGGCAGGTATGAAAACGGTCAAAAAAGGTGCTCAATTTGTGCTATTTTCATAAACTGGGACGGTAAACACTGTCCTTGCTGTGGTAATATTTTGAGAACAAAGCCCAAAGGTACGCAAACAAGGCAAAAATTAATGATATTGCAACAAGTAAAAAGAATCTAAAAAATAATTTTCTCTTTAGATATCTCCTAGTTTGTTTTCACTCATACAAATAGTGCTTTAATGCATTTCAATATCATATCATATGAGTCAAACAAGAATTATGAATCTCGAGAAACAAATTAATGAAAATTGTAAAAAAATTCAAAAAGAACTACAAGCAATAAAGAAAATATTTGGAAACGAAAGATAGAGTGTAAATTCAAAAATTTGAGAACAAGTGTAGAACAAAATAGCATTTTTTATGATATGATTTTTGTTTTCTCATCTACTAGTTTGGAAATGAATTTTTGCTGTTCTAAAAACAAGTGTTTCAGATTCTTGATTTTCTTTGAGATCTTGTCTTCAAAGTCTGGAGTTCTTGTTTTTCGGCTCATCTCACGTTTACTCTCTTTGAGTTTTACCAGTTCTTTTGAAAGTTCTTTACCACAGTTTATGCAATGATATTTGTCTCTACTGTTTGAAACATGACAGTTTGGACAAGATTTTGAGAACAAAATAGATTCTTGTGTATTGTCATTCTTGAGACCATGTAGTTTTAGAACTGCATCTTCCTGATCAGAGTTTGCAAGGTGTTCATAGACTGCTAACATGTTAGAGCCTCTAAACCAATTACCATAGATTTTGGCAACGTTTCCGAGTTTTTTGCTGTATTCAGTAACATCACTGTATGGATGTTCTGCAAGTCATTCTTTGATGGGTCCAAAGCTTGCAACAAGTGTTAATGATTTTGGTCCTGTTTTTCCCGTTGTGTGAATTCTAACAAAATCTTTTTCAAACTCCACCCCACTTAATTGAATACCAAGAAGTTCACCTGGACGGTATGCACCTTCAAGTAAAACAAAAATAATTGCAATGTTTCTTTTGAGGTATTTACCACCTATTTTTTTTGTAGATTGAATAAGTTGGAGTATTTCATCATCATTAAGAAGATCCTTTGGTTGTATCTTTTGATATTTATCATGAAATGATCCAGGTGTTATCCATGCTACTATTTCATCATAGTTTTTCCCTTTTGAATTATCAGCTATTTCGTCATGAAGGGCATAGTGAATGATTCTCTTTAATGCAGTAAGTGTGTCTTTTTTAACAGAATTTTCATAATCAGAATCAGCAATTGTTTTGTGTATAAATTCAATTTCTTCTCTAGTCCATTCGTTGATTTTTTTGTCATCTTTAATTTTTAAAATTCTACTAATACAATCAGCATAATTTGCAATTCTGCCATATGACTTGTTATCTAGTCTTAATCTGTCCAAAAATCTGCAAGATATTTTTGCATTACTTTCAGATAATTTTTTCTGAAAGTTTATCTTGGCCAGATCAGTTCTTCGTCTTGAGTTATGAATATCAATTTGAGTCATCAGATTATAATCTCAGATTTGATTTAAACAACAAATTTTGTTTATTGTGGGTAATCATTAGTGATCTAAGCGCGGGGAGAGGGATTTGAACCCACGAGTCATTGCTGACATGGGATTAGCAATCCCACGCCCTACCAAGCTAGGCGATCCCCGCATAAGGATGCCTAGAATTAATCTGTAAATAAGTCAAACTTTTTGATAGATCTGACATTCTTCTGGAAATATATCAAATGCTTCTTCCATTTTTAAACAATACCCGGTATTAAAAATAGATCCATTTTAACTGGTATTACTTTTCTTTCAGGTTTCTATCAGATTCTCTGTAATAACAATACAAAATCCTTCAATTGTAAGTGTATTAGACGACATAGATTCAACCCATTATTATTACAAAGAATTTTTGCACTACAAAGAATATCTTTTATTTTCTGTAAACATAACTTTGTTCCTTTTTTTGATTTAATCTTATGAAAGATAATAATACTATTTTTTCATATTTAATTTCATTTTATTTTAGGTAATCTCAACAAACTAAATCAACATAATAGAAGGTATAATCATTAAGAAACACAGAAAGTTTCTTAATGTATATCTAGTTGATTTTTTATAATTGAAATCGTAACAGTAGGATTAAATAATAAACTCTTCAAATTCTTACAGTTTTGAGTAAAAAAGCAGCAGTGATGAAAGGAGATGGTATAGGACCTGAAGTTGTAGATTCGATGCTTAAAGTTTTGAAAGAATGTAATATTCAATCAGAAATAATTCTATGTGAAGCAGGTTCAGAACAATGGGATAAAAATGGAAGAAAAGATAAATCATACATTCCAGATGTAACAATGAAGATTTTAGAAGAGTCTGATGCTTGTTTTAAAGGTCCAACAACTACAATACCAGTTCCAGATTCCCCTAGAAGTGTAGCAGTTACTCTTCGTCAAAAATTTGAATTATACTCTAACATCAGACCAACTAAAACTTATGACAGATTAACACCAAATAGAAAACTTGATTGTGTTTGTTTCAGAGAAGCCACAGAAGGATTGTACACAGGAATTGAAGCTCAGATAACAGAGGATTCTGCAATTGCAATAAGGAAAATTACAAGACAGGGTTGTGATAGATTTCTAAATTCAGCAATGAAATGGGCAAAAGAATACAATATGAAAAAAATGGTTGCAATTACAAAAAGAAATATCCTAAAACAAACAGATGGTATTTTTTGGAGATCGGCTCAAAAAGCAGTTGAGGGAACCAATGTGACACTATCAGAAATCTACATTGATAATATGGCACAACAAATGGTTGTAGCACCAGAGCAATTCAATGGAACAATTCTAGTCAGTACCAATTTATTTATGGATATTATTTCAGAGTTAGCTTCTGGATTAGTAGGATCTATTGGGTTAATTTATTCAGCAAATATGGGAGATAATTTTGCAATGTTTGAAGCGGCACACGGAAGTGCACCTCAATTTGCGGGACAAAATAAAGTTAACCCTACAGCTGCAGTTCTATCAGGTGCTTGGATGGCACAATATCTAGGTGAAGCTGAAATTAGAGATGCAATATTTTCTGCAACAGATCAGGTAATCAACGAAGGAAAAACAGTGACATGGGATATTGGTGGTAATGCATCAACAACTCAAATGACTGATGCCATAATCACTTATGCTAAAGAAAAACTACGAAAATAATTAATTAACAGCTTCAATCAAAATTAATTCTTCAAAAAAAAGTTTCTTTTTTGCAATAATTTTAGTTTTCAAACCTAATTTTTGAGCATAATCAATTAATTTTTGATAGTTGGATAATGACGAAGTTATAAAAACAAACTTGCCCTTTTTTTCTAGATTGTGTATTAGTGAATCAAATATTTTTTTAGGTATTACAAATCCTTCAGCACCACCATCTGTTGCAATATCCAAAATTTCATCAGTAGCAAGATAGGGTAAATTACAAACAATAAAATCAAATTTGATTTTTAATGCATCTGATCCATTACAGCAAACAAGATTTTTTGTTTTATAAGTTTGATTTTTTAACACTTCAAAATTTATGTCAGTTCCAACTACGAAAGAAAAAGTCTCAGAAAGTAATTTGGTCAGATATCCAGATCCACTTCCAATATCTAAAGCAAAATTTCCTTTTTCTTGTTTTATGTTATCTACAATGAAAAAAGTATCCTCAGATGGAGGATATTCATCATTTTTCCAGGATTTGGTTTGCAATGGTAATTATTTCATCCCCAGATAGATCATCTATTCGTTTATCTATTACAGTTTCCATATTGAATTGTTTTAGGATATTTTTGACAGTTTTTCTTCTATATGAAAAAATTTTATGAATTGTAAGAATTATATCTTTTTTTAGATTATTTTTTTTCACAATTTTTAAAAGTACAGAGTCAACTTTTGGGGGTGGTGAAAAATTATTTTTACCTACCTTAGATAACATAGTAATTTCAAATGCATGAGTTGCAATGATGCTTATTGCTTTTCTGTTCTTGGAAGACTTTGCTAGTAATTTATCTGCAAATTCTTTTTGAACCATAATCACACCATGTGAAAAAGAAGTCTGTGCAAGCCATTCTACGGCATCTTTGCTCTTAGAATAAGGCAAATTAGATATAAAAATTGTGAATGTATCTATGTTCTTAAATCCATCTCCAGATTTTAAGATAAGATTTTCAATATTAGAGAACTTGATTTTTGCATTTCTGACAAGATTTTCATCTAGATCAATGGAGATTACTTTCTGGGCTTTCTCACAAAGTAAAGGAGTTAATATTCCTAATCCAGTTCCTACCTCATAAACAATATCATTTTTTGAAATTTCAGCGTCGGAAATTATGGATTTGGCTATAGTACTTGAGTTAAGGAAGTGTTGTCCAAGTTGTTTTCGTTTTATCATCTCTTGACAAAGAGGTTCATTCTACTTTCACCAGTAATTTCATCCATAATTCGTTCCGAAATGTGTTTTACTGGATCTTTGAATCCAACTCTATCTTGTAGATCCTGATAGCTTTCAAATTTTTTCTTTTCTCTTTCTTCCAACATTGTTTTCATGTATGTTTTTCCAATTCCCGGAATCAACTCAAGTGCGTGTATTCTTGGAGTTAAAGGTCTTGCATTATTAATATATTCGACGAATTTTGATTCATTGGCAGTTACAATAGTTTGCACTACTATTGGCAATTCACTTTGTGCAGACGATGAAATTTTATCATATTCCATTTTGCCCAAAACAGATAAAACTTTAGTGCGTCCATCTTTTCCAATATAGATTTTCTCATCTATTTCAAATACAGAGTTTGGTATTCCAAGAATCTCTAAAAGAGTAAGATGATCTTCTCCAATTGCAGTTACAATAATTCCTTCTCTTCCACGTACAGTAGAAGACTTTCCTCTAGGATTAAAATCCAAAACGTATGCATATTCCTCATACTTTCGAGGTGGGGATTGTGCCCTATACAAAATAAAATACTCCTAAAAATTTACGAATACTCCTTAATTATCTTGAGCATTTTTTCTAGAGTTTCAGCAAGAATTAATTTTTTCCATCCAAATGTGAAAGAACGTAATTCAGCTAAACTTGTTGGTCTAATGTTAACAATCTCAACAGCCTCGTCTTCGGTTAATTCACATTCTTTGATGAGGTGTTTTTTCATTTCTTTTGCATCTTTAGAATCAATTGACGCAAATTTTGAAACATAATCATATGTCCAACGTTGGATTTGATCCATCTCTTCAGGATCAACTTTTCCTAAAATTTCTTTAACTTCCGAAAGAGAAATAGCTTGTTTCTTTTTTACTTCTTCCATATTATACACCGAATGGTTTTATGTGATCCAATCTAGTGATTAAGGTTTTCGATTTATCACCTAATTTCACATCTAATGTAATAGCACGTCTACCAACGCTTGTAATGACACCTACTTTTCCGTGGTATCTTCTGTGAGGTAATCCTTTGTGCTGTCGAGGATCAATGATGACAAGGGCTTGCTGACCTTCTTGGTATTCACGTAACAGAAATGAGACTCCTCTTGGAGACTGTTTTCTCATCACAGATCGGGATTTATGCTTAAATCCATGTGAACGACCATGAGATTTCTTAGTTGCCATGTAGAGTGAAATCTTTGAAAGCCCTATTTTAAGACTTAGAACAGGATTTAAGAAAATTAGCCGATGATATCAGTTCTAAGCTGTCCACAAGCAGCAGAGATCTCTGTTCCTTTTTCGACACGAACTGTACAATTTATGCCAGCACTGGATAAAATTTGTTCAAATTCAAGAATACTCTTTTCTGTTGGGCGTTTAAAATCACCGGCAGTGGGATTGATAGGAATCAAATTTACATGAGAGCCATTACCTTTCAAAAGCCTAACCAATTCTTTTGCAATTTCTGGGGAATCGTTGATACCAGCCATGAGGGCATATTCGAATGTCACGCGTCGACCAGTTTTTTTGAAATAATATCTTCCAGATTCAATAATATCTTGAACAGAATTAGAAAGTGCTGTAGGAACTAGTTTTTTACGTAATTCATTATTTGGAGCATGAAGTGATATTGCAAGACCAATCTGCAGATTTTCATCAGCTAATTTTTCTATTCCAGATCTAATTCCAATGGTAGATATAGTGATGTGCCGTTGACCTAATCCAAAACCTCGATCATGAGTTAAAATTCTTACAGCACGAATCATTTCATCATAATTTGCCATTGGTTCACCCATTCCCATGAAAACCAAGTTTGTCACATGCTCTCCTCGTTTTTGTAAAAGTTCTGCAAAATGAATGACTTGAGATACAATGTGTTCAGATTTAAGATTTGTTTCAAATCCCATTTGTCCTGTTGCACAAAATACACATCCCATTGCACATCCAATTTGAGTTGAAACACAAATTGTAGATCTTGGATGACCGCCAATCTTGGATGACTCATATTGCATTAGAACAGTTTCTACATAACTATCGTTTGTGAGTTTAAGCAATAGTTTTGTAGTATCTCCATCATCACTTACAACTTGATGAATTTGCTTTGCTGAACCAATAGTGTAATCAGCTGCAATTAGTTCTTCTCTCATTTTTTTTGGAAGTTGTTTAATCTCAGAGATATCTTTTGGAAATTTATAATATAACGGTAATAGAATTTGATCTGCTCTATATCTGGGATAGCCCATATCTATTACTAATTGCTCCATTTCTTCTGGGAGCAGACGATAAAGATCTGTCATGATATAGTATATCTCAAATCATATTATAATTTAATCAATAGTATAGAAAATAAAAAAAGTGTAAAAAGAAAAAGGTGAAAGAGAAGATATTATTCTTCTATTGGTTCAAAATCATCTAATTCAACATCTATTGTAGATACTGTAGTATCTACTTCAGGTGTTTTCACTGTAGTATCTACTTCAGGTGTTTTCACTGTAGTATCTACTTCAGATTCTTTAGTTTTTTTGGCAATTACCTTTTTTGTAGTCTTTTTTGTCTTTTTCTCTGCATCTTCAGGATCGATCACACCTGCTTCACCCAAAGCAAAGATAACTTCCTCTTCAGGATGATGAGGGCTATCTACCATTCTGGCAATTCGTTTTTTGCCTGATTTTTTAAAGTATATTCTGTAGGTACTTGTATGTGCGACTACATTTCCACCTATAGGACGAGTTGGATCTCCAAAGAAGACATCAGGGGATGCCATAACTTGATTTGTTGCAAGTGCGGCACAGTTGTATGTTTCTGCAATTCTTGAGAGCAGATGGACAAAATGATTTAGTTTTTGTTGTCTAACAGATAATGTACCTCTTCCAAGATATTCAGAACGGAACAATCCCACTGCAGAGTCTGCAATAATTAGCTTTACATTATTCTCTTCAATTATTTGACCTGCTTCTTCTAGAATCAATGTTTGGTGTGCACTATTATATGCACGAGCTACTATAATACGATCTAGAACTTTCTCAGGATCCATTTCATGTGCTTGAGCAATGGACACAATTCTTTCAGGTCTGAAAGTATTTTCTGTATCAATATACAAAACGCCACCATCAAGACCACCTTCTGCTTTTGGTTTTTGAACCATTACAGATAGTGTATGAGCAAATTGTGTTTTACCACAACCAAATTCTCCATAGACTTCGGTTAATGCTTGAGTTTCAATACCACCATCAAATAATGTATCAAGACAATTTGTACCAGTTGTAATTTTGCCAATACTTTGTCTGTGTTTGTAAATTTCACTTGCACTTACAAAGTCTTTAGCAATTAATCCTCCTTCAACCAAATGTTGTCTGGCTTTATTGACTATTTTTTCAGCTGTGTCCTTTTCCATTCCAGTGATTTCTGCAATCTCTACAGGACCTCTGACGATGAGATCCATGACGTTGTGGATACCTGCATCGGATAATTTTCTTGTAGTTACAGGACCTACGCCCTCTAAACTATCTAATCTTAAATCTTCAACCATACGGTATAGTACGGTACCAGTACTTTATAAGGGTATTGTTTTAAAAAAGGATCGTAGCATAACAAAATTTTAACAAAATCGACTAACGTCTCTTTCTTCTTTGTCCAGGTTTATTCTGACCGGGGAATCTACCCAGTACAAATCGCTTATTGAAGTTACTTTTATTCCTAAGACTAGAACTAGTACCTACAATTTTCCTTCCTTCAACTTTTGGAGTTTGTCCTCTTACTTTTCCTGCTTTAGTAAGGGAACCGTGTGTTGCCATAACTTTGGATAGTAATTAATGAATTTATATTTTTGTATGGCTACCAGTATTTTGCCTTTACTGTCTCAATAACTTTTTCGTGTTCCTTACTTTTTTTACGTGCATATTTCTCCATTGCACCTAAAGGTACACCTCCAAGGGATCTAGCTATAGCATTAAAAAAGTATCTTTGTGGGCCCTTTGATCCGGTTTTGGTCATGAATTTTTGAATACCATATTTGAAATTGTGTTGCCATGTTTTGTATAGAACACCTAGTTGTGCAGGAGTCATTTCATTTCCAATATGGAAGAAGTCAGATTTTTCTAGTAAACCAATTGGAACAAAGGTCAAAGCTGTAGCAGTAAACATAGAATCAGGTTGTTCGTGTTCTAATTCGCTGATTAATCTAATAGTATCCCATGAATCTTCAGGTTGTTCATCATTATCAAGACCCATAATCAAAGTGAATGCTGGAATCCAGTAATCTTGATTCAAAGTTTTAACACCTTCTTTTACAACCCAATGCCATTCATCTGGAGAATACGGTGCAAGTTTTCTATCTGCATATTTACCAATTAATCGAAGACTGCCAGTTTCAAATCCAGCTTGAATACCAATCATGTTATCAGGACTTGATTTCATAATTTTGGAGAGGTTCGGAATTAATTTTTCATCAGCAATTGCACCAGCTAATGTTCCATGAGTTGGGTTTGTATGTTCAACTCCAGTAGACATGATTGCAGTAAATAGTTCTTCTAATGCTTCTCTATTGGGTTCCATACCTTTTGCAGTTCTAGGATCCATTCCATAAACGAATATATCATCACTGTGAATCCATGCAGATTTAGAACCACCTTTCTTAATGTTAATCTCAATTTCTCTTTTGACTTTTTCTGGAGGATAGTATCTTAATGATCTTAATGTAACATCACAGAATTTACAACCTCTACCACAACCACGCATTACTTCAACCATCCCATGCATACTAGGTTCTACAATATCAGGAATTTCTTCTAATTCAGGCCTATCCCAGAAATTAACAAATCTTCCATGAATTTTTTTACCGTTTCTTTCAAATTCTTTAATGTTAACTTTAAAGTCACTTTTCTTTCTAAAAGGATCCATATTTTCAAAGTCGCCATTGATCAAATAGTTGAAAAATCGTCCAGCATGTCCATCAATTTCTGGTGCGATTCCACCAAGTTCACCCTCAAGAATTGCATAGATTCCAAATTCTTCAATTTTTTCTGGATCATAGTTGTATTGCCAAGTTCCAGATGCTCCAGAAATCACTTTAGCTTTACTTCCAGTTTTTGCTTTAGCAGCTTTTATTCTGTGATGTAATTCAGTATTGTAAAATTCATCATACGATGTTTGTTTTCGACCATAAGTAAATGTCATAGTAACTGGACCCATTCCAAGAGGATCCATCTCATATGTTCCAACAACTTGCGTATCTGGTCCGATGAATTGTTCTATATGATCAGGATGAGCAACTACAACATCTTGTCTGCTAAATCCATCACGGAGTAAACCAGCTTCCAATTTTCTTAATCCATATGGTGCATAATTTGCAATGCCATTTGTATGAGGGATATAATTACAAATAAAATCAAATAGAATTTTTGGGGTCACTTGGTTTCCAAGAATTTTATACCAAAAACTGTTTTTATCTCTATGAGGATCAATTGCTGGCGCACATCCAAAAAATGTTGCCAAAGACAATCCCCTATATGGAGACATCAAAGTTCTATCAGCTGTTAAAACGATTTTTGGATTACCCATGTCCTTTATGAAAAGGATTTTATGATTTATTTTAAACCTTGCTAGTAGGATTCAATAATGTTCTAAAATTCCAGCCTTATTTCTATGAAAAAAGCCAAATTCCTTATTTTTGGACAGATGTAATCCATCAAAAATAGTTCCATCCCTACAAACTAGATCTGTGCCAACACAGCAGCTACCACAAATTCCTACACCGCATTTCATCATTCGTTCAAGGCTAGCTTGAACAAAAAGATGTCTAGAATTGGCAGATTGAACAGTTTTATACATCATAATTTCAGGACCGCATGTATACACCCCGTCAAATTTGGTTTTACTCAAAAGTTTTTCAACCATATCAGTAACAAATCCTTTTTCTCCATAACTGCCATCATCAGTTGAAACAATTACATTATGAAGATGTTCCTCCAAAAGACTTTTTGCCAAATCTTCAAAGAAGACTTCATCTTTTGTTTTTGCACCAATTAGAACAGTAACATCATCATGAGGCATTATAAAAGTAAGCAATCTCATCATAGGAACAAGACCAGTTCCACCACCAACAAGCAAAAGTTTTCCTTCTTTTAGATCAAAAGAATTTCCATATGGACCTCTAATTCCAATTTGTTCACCTACTTTTACATTAAACAAACCAGTAGAGGCAGATCCATGTTTTCTTACAGTAAACGCAGCCTTTCCAGGTTCGTTTGAAATCATTATACTCATTGGTAACTCATTAACTCCAGGAATCCAAACCATTGCAAATTGCCCAGGAAGGGCTTCAGACATTACTTCATCTGAGAAGATTAGAGTTCTAACACTGGGTGTTTCATCAATTACTTTTTCAATTGTAACAATTGTAGGATGATTATGATCTCTTTGCAAGTCCCACCATTTCCTTGATAGTTGAATAATTTTTTCTCTTCATATATTGTAAGATACCTTTGTTAATTTCATGAAATACACCTATCCAATTCTCACCTATTGCACTACCAAGTTGAATTGCAGATGCTCCTGCCAAGAAAAATTCAATTGCATCCTCCCATGTAGATATGCCACCGCAACCAATGATGGGAATATCATATTTTGAGGATATTTCATACACACATCTTATTGCAATTGGTTTTATGGGAGTACCAGATAATCCACCATATCTATTACTAAGAATTGGACGTTGTGTTTCAACATCTATTCCCATAGCACGAACAGTGTTAATGGCAGTAATTGCATCTATTCCAGAATCTATTGCAGCACCAACAGTATTAAGATAATTAGAAGTTCCAAGACCTACTTTAGCAATTACAGGAGTACTAGTAGAATTTTTTACTGTAGAAACAATTGTCTTAACCAATTCAATGTCATCTCCAACTTCAAGACCAACTTTAGCAACATGTGGGCACGATAAATTTAATTCATAAGCTGTTACTTGACAATGCTCAAATTGTTTAATCATCATTTCAAAATCTTCAGGAATCGATCCAACCAAACTCACAATAATTGGAACATCTTTGTTAGATTCAATTATTTTTGCAAAATTTGGTGCGCCTGGATTTGAGAGACCTACTGCATTAATCCATCCACCTCCTTTAACACTAAAAATAGTAGGGTTTGGATATCCTTCCCATGGTTCTATACTTAGAGATTTAGTTACAACAGCACCAGCGCCCGACAGATATAGCCGTTTAAACACATCTAATGAAATTCCTAAAATTCCTGACGCTAACATTACAGGTCGATCAAGCTGTATTTGACCTATGGAAGTTTCAAGGCTGGATTCCACTTTGATTAATCATCCAAGTTTAGAATATAATAGTTGATTGATAGTTCTGGTACCTTTTTTAAAGGTGATTTAAAATTAACTATTCATGTATTCTGTAATTTTAACAGAACTAGGGATATCAGTATTCAATGATAAAAAGATGGAAAAGGCATTTCCATTCTCAAATCCAGTTAAAGAATATCTTTTAGTGAAAAATAAAGAATCAAAATTAAACGAGCTTGTTAACTATCTGGCTTCAACTCAAAGAGGAGTTTCAGTCAGCGATGAATCATTACTTGCAATTCTAAAAAAATATTCTATTGATTGCTATCTTATGGATGAATTAGAATTGGAAAACACACAAGCAACAAAACCACAAATTATTGTTGATTCAGGCTTTGCATCTAATCTTCAAGACACGCTTGGAAAACTTAGAGAGTTTGCACTAGGGTTATCATCTTCAAAAGTCACAGAAGTATCAGAAAGTCCGGATCTGCATATTATTCAAGCAATTAATTCACTAGACGAAATTGATAAAATTGCAAATGGACTTAGTTCAAGACTAAGAGAATGGTATGGATTACATTTTCCAGAATTAGACAATATCATAGACAGTATCAACGGATATGCACAAATAGTTCTTGCAGGAAAACGTGAATCATTAACAAAGCAAGTTTTTGACGAAGCAGGCTTTCCAGAATCGAAAGTAGAAATGTTATCATTAATTTCATCAAAGAGTAGAGGTGGCGATATCTCAGATGTTAATTTATCAATTGTTCAATCAATTGCAAAACAAATTCTTGACTTTCATGATTTACGTAAAAAACTTGAAGATCATGTAGAGTCTGAAATGCAAGAAATTGCACCTAATCTTTCAGCAATACTTGGAAGTGCAGTAGGTGCAAGAATTTTAGGAAGAGCTGGAAGTCTTAAGAGATTAGCATCACTTCCTGCCAGTACAATTCAAGTACTAGGTGCAGAAAAAGCATTGTTTAGATCACTGAAGACAGGTTCTCAACCACCAAAACATGGATTGTTATTCCAACATGCAATGGTTCATGCAGCCCCAAGATGGCAAAGAGGAAAGATTGCACGAGCAGTTGCTGCAAAAGCAGTCATTGCAGCAAGAGTTGATGTTTATGGTGAGGGACTAAATCAAACTTTACTTGAAAAACTCAACATACGAGTTGATGAGATAGGTAAAAAATATGAAAATCCAACTGAGAATTATACGAGGCCACCTCAAATGTTCAGAAGAGAAGGTGGAAGATTTGACAGTCCAAGAAGAGAAGGTGGCGAAAGAAGAAGAGAAGGTGGAAGATTTGACAGTCCAAGAAGAGAAGGTGGCGAAAGAAGAAGAGAAGGTGGAAGATTTGACAGTCCAAGAAGAGAAGGTGGCGAAAGAAGAAGAGAAGGTGGAAGATTTGACAGTCCAAGAAGAGAAGGTGGCGAAAGAAGAAGAGAAGGTGGAAGATTTGACA